>Ga0209415_10002323_pt1 | contig 35645 bp, 30 predicted proteins | sample PeaSoiSIISIP2007_FD_187696 | JGI IMG/M metagenome (GOLD analysis project Ga0209415, IMG submission 187696) | Peat soil microbial communities from Weissenstadt, Germany - SII-SIP-2007 (SPAdes) (version 2) | ecosystem: Environmental > Terrestrial > Soil > Wetlands > Peat | place: Germany... | reverse complement strand
GGATGGGCTTCGACGGCTCCTCGATCACCGGCTTCAACGCGATCGAGGAGTCGGACATGATCGCGATGCCCGACCCGAGCACGTTCGCGGTGCTGCCCTGGCGCCCAGAGGAGCAGGGGGTGGGCCGCATGTTCTGCGACGTCATCACCCCCGAGCGCACCCCCTACGAGGGCGACCCGCGCCACGTGCTGCGCAGGGCGGTCGAGCGCGCGCGGAACATGGGCTTCGACACGTTCAACGTCGGCCCCGAGCTCGAGTACTTCCTGTTCCGCGACTCGCATTCCACCGAGGTGCTCGACGAGGGCGGCTACTTCGACCTCACGACCCTCGACGCGGGCTCGGATGTGCGGCGCGAGACGGTGCTCGCGCTGGAGCAGCTGGGCATCCCAACCGAGTACACCCACCACGAGGTCGGGCCCTCCCAGCACGAGATCGACATGCGCTATGCCGACGCGCTGAAGATGGCTGACGACTGCATGACCTATCGCATCACGGTCAAGGAGTACGCGATGAAGTACGGCTGGCACGCGACGTTCATGCCCAAGCCGCTGTTCGGCGAGAACGGTTCGGGCATGCACACCCACCAGTCGCTCTTCAGCGAAGGCAAGAACGCCTTCTACGACCCCGAGGACCAGTACTTCCTCTCGGACGTCGGCAAGGCGTTCATCGCCGGCCAGCTCAAGCACGCTCGCGAGATCTGCTCGATCTTCGCCCAGTGGGTGAACTCCTACAAGCGCCTGGTCCCCGGCTTCGAGGCGCCGGTCTACGTGGCGTGGTCGCGGCGCAACCGCTCGGCGCTCGTGCGCGTGCCGCTCTACCACCCCGGTCGCGAGCAGGCCACGCGGATGGAGCTGCGCTGCCCCGACCCGGCCTGCAATCCCTATCTGACCTTCGCGGTGCTCCTGCAGGCAGGCCTGGAGGGCATCGAGAAGGGCTACGAGCTGCCCGAGCCGATGGAGAAGAACCTCTACCACCTCTCGGCTGAGGACCGCAGGCGGCTCGGCGTGGAGCAGCTGCCGGAGAGCCTCGGCGAGGCGATCGAGCTGACGGCCGAGTCGGAGCTGGTGCTGCGCACGCTCGGCGAGCACATGTTCAACCGTTACATCGAGATCAAGCGCCAGGAGTGGGACGACTACCGCGTGCAGGTCACGCCCTGGGAGCTCGACCGCTACCTGTCGATCCTCTAGCGCCTGCCGGCACCTCGCACGCGATCGGCCGGGCGGGGGCGAGGTGCCAGTGCATCGCCTGGAGCAGGTGCCCGAAGGCGATCGGGTGGCGGGGAGCGATCTCGTGCAGCAGCGCGAGCACCGAGGTGCTGTGCTGCTCATAGCGCTGCTCGCCGGTGAGCTGGGCCAGGCGCGCCAGCCCGAGCGCGGCGCTGGATGCGCCCGCCGGTATCGGCGCGTCCTCGAGGTCCTTGCGCCGCACGATCAGCGCTTCGGCGTCGGCGGCCGTGGAGAAGAAGCCGCCGCGCTCGGTGTCGGCGAAGCGCTCGATGATCTGCTCGGCGAGCGTGCCCGCCTCGTTCAGCCAGCGCTCCTGGCAGGTGGCTTCGAACAGCGCGATCAGCGCCTCGAGCAGGTATGCGTGATCCTCCAGGTAGCCGTCGATCTTCGCGCGGCCGTCGTTGTAGCTGCGCAGCAGGCGGCCGCGATCGTCGCGCAGCTCCGCCAGCAGGAAGTCCGCGCAGCCGACCGCTGCGTCCAGGTAACGCGGCTCGCCGAGCACCGCTCCGGCATCCGCGAGCGCGCTGATCATCAGGGCGTTCCAGCTGGTGATGCGCTTGCCGTCCAGCGCCGGGCGCGGGCGCTGCTCGCGCGCGGCGAGCAGGCGCGCACGGATGCGCGCGCGCGTGGCCGCGTCCGGAGCGGGCCCGCGGTCGGTCAGGACGTTCAGGCCGGGCTGCGGATCCCCATCCGACGCGTCGACGAAGTTGCCGCGATCGCTGACCCCCAGCCACGCGATCGCCGCCTCGGCATCCTCGCCGAGCAGCTCGCGCAGCTCGCCCGCGGTCCACACGTAGAAGCTGCCCTCGACGCCCTCGGAGTCGGCGTCGAGCGCCGAGTAGAAGCCGCCCTCCGGGCCGTGCATCTCGCGCAGCGCCCAGTCGAGCGTGTCGAGGCAGACGGCGCGCAGGCGCTCCTCCTCGGAGACCTGCCAGCCGTGCAGGTAGGCGCGCGCCAGCAACGCGTTGTCGTAGAGCATCTTCTCGAAGTGGGGAACGGTCCACGCAGCGTCCACGCTGTAGCGGGCGAAGCCGCCACCGAGCACGTCGTGGATGCCGCCGCCGGCCATCGTGTGCAGCGTCGCAAGCGACATCGCGCGCTCGCCGCGCAGCAGCAGGAACTCGATCACCGAGGCGTGCGGGAACTTCGGCGCGCCGCCGAAGCCGCCGTGTCGCGGGTCGTAGGCGCGCGCCAGCGCGTCCTGTGCTTCCGCCAGCGCCTGCTCGGAGATCGGCCGCGTGGAGGCCGACATGCGCGCGCCCGCCGAGAGGCTCTCGCGCAGCCGCTGCCCGCCGGCGCGGATCTCCTCGCGATTGTGGCTCCAGGACTCGGCGATCGCCTGCAGCACCTGCGTCCAGGCAGGCATGCCTTGACGCGGCTCGGGCGGGAAGTAGGTGCCGCCGTAGAACGGCGTCTGCTCGGGCGTGAGGAACACGTTCAGCGGCCAGCCGCCGCGACCAGTCATCCCCTGTACCGCCTCCATATAGAGGGCGTCGACGTCGGGGCGCTCCTCGCGATCGACCTTCACGCACACGAAGCTCTCGTTCATCAGCGCGGCCGTGCGCGGATCCTCGAAGGACTCGCGCTCCATCACGTGGCACCAGTGGCAGGAGGAGTAGCCGATCGAGACGAGCAGCGGCTTGTCCTGCTCGCGCGCCAGTGTGAGCGCGGTCGCCCCCCACGGCAGCCAGTCCACCGGGTTCTCGGCGTGCTGGCGCAGGTAGGGCGAGGTCTCCTGCGCGAGCGCGTTGGGCACAGCGCTCAGGGTAGCCCGGCTGCGACGCCGCGGACGGCGCCGGCGCGTTCGCGCCCGGGCGCCAGCAGCGGTCCGAGCGCCGCCAACGAAGGCCAGGCCCCGGCGCTCACGCGCGAGAGGTGCACGCTCGAGACGGCCACCGAGAAGTGCCTGCCGCCGAGCGTGCCGACGGCGCGCTTGAATTCAGAGCCGATCCGTATGCTCCCCGCCGCGGCCTGGAAGCCGCCGATGCGGATCGTCGCCGCGTGCAGCTGCCCGCCGCTGATCGGGAACGAGCCCGTCAGCTCCACGCCGGGGACGAACGAGAAGCGGTGCAGCACGAGCGCGGAGCCGGTCAGCCGCGCGTAGCCGCCGCGCAGGCCGCCGAAGCTCGATCCGGGCGGCAGTTCCCCCTCGGCCTGGATGGTCGCGCCGATCACCTGCCGGTTGAGGTCCACGAGCGCGTCGAGCACGGCCACGAGCGTCTGGCCGGGCCGGCCTCCGAGCCCGGCCGGCGCGTGCACGAACGACAGGCGTGTGGGCGTCACGGGCGTGGGCGCGAACGGGTTGACGGTCGCGCCGCACTGCTGCACCGGGCCGGCAGCGAAGAACGCCGCGAGCGCCCGTGTGGCGCATCCGCTCAGATCGCTGCCGAGCACCGAGTGCCCGGTGAAGGGGACCGTCAGCAGCTGCGCGCCGGGGATCTCCGCGGCCACCTGGCGGGCGAGCGCGGTGGGTGTGCGCAGGTCCTGGTCGCCGGAGAGCAGCAGCGTGGGCACGTCGGGCAGGGGGGCCGCCGCGGGCGGGAGCGGCGAGGCGTCCGGCCAGCGCGAGCAGGCGGGGATCGGGCTCGTGACCAGCGCGGTGGCGCGGTCGAAGGGGTAGAAGTCGCCGCTGGGCTTGGCGTTCAATGCCGCTTCCGCTTCGGCCAGCCGCGTGGCAGGGGACGCCGTGCGCTGCCACGGGAAGGGGGTCTCCTCGCAGGTCGTGGCGGCGAACAGGACTTCGTTGACCCCTCCGCTCGACTGCGCCGCCGCGGCGGCGCGGCTGGGCTGGTTGGGGATCAGCCCGGCGGCGAGCAGCGCGAGCCGCAGCAGCGGGTCGGGATCGCGGTTCAGCGCGGAGTGGACGGCGGCCGGCAGCAGCGCCCGCAGCGCCGGGTTCAGATCGCCCGCGGCGAGCACCCCGAAGAGGTCTTCCTCGCTGAGGCCCACCGTGTGTCGCCTTCCGGACCCGTCGTACACCGAGCCGCGCAGGCGGCCGCCCCGCAGACGAGCCGTGAGGCGGGCGACCTCGCCCAGTGGGTTGGCGGTGATGCCCGCGCAGGCCCCTGCGCCGCACAGCTCGCCGAGAACCGGCCCGATCGCCTGGAAGGAGGCGACCTGGAGCGGTTCTTTGCCTTCCCCCGGAACAACCGAGTCGAGCACCAGCGCCTCCACGTGCTGCGGGTAGCGCTCGGCGTAGTCGAGCGCCACCTTGGTCCCGTAGGAGGTGCCGTACAGGACGAGCTTCGCGTAGCCGGTGGCCCTTCTCAGAGCCTCGATGTCTTCGACCGATTCGACCGTCGTGAAGTCGCCGCGCGCGGGCCCGATGCCGAGTGCGCACCTTTCGTAGAGCGCGGCGACGCCGAGCGTGCTGAGTTCTTCGAAGGCCGAGCAGCTCAGCGGGTCGGAGGCTCCGGTTCCGCGCTGATCGAACAGCAGCAGGTCCCGCGCGGCGAGCGCCGGCGCGACCGTCCTGGAGATCTGGTCGCCCAGCGGCAGCGTCGCCTGCCCGGGACCACCGGCAAGCGCCAGAACCGCGTCCTGGCTGGGCTGCGCGCCGGCCAGCTTGCGCTCGACGCTCAGCGAGATCGTCCCGGGCAGCGCGCCGGTTCGATCCAGCGGGACGGCCAGCGTGGCGCACGTGAAGGCCTGCGTGCTCGCGCAGGCGCCAAAGCTAAGGCTCGAGGAGGCCTGGGAGGAGCTGGCCCAGCAGGCGAGCGCGACGACGGCGAGGAGCGCCGTGAATGCCGAATGCGTAGCTCGCCTGGCCATGCGCCCCGACAATAGCCGCAGTCGCCGGCGAACTCGCCGCCACGCTCACGCGCCTGCCGCCGAGCGTGCCGCTGAGCCCGCCGCGCGCGTCCATCCTGAGCGTCCCGCGCGCGCCCGCGCTGCCGCCGATCGTGAGCGTGCCCCCGCCGGCGGCGATCGTGCCCGAGACCGCCACCCCTGGCACGTAGGAGTAGCGGCGCAGCACGATCTGGGCGCCCGCCAGCCGCGCCCAGCCGGCGCGCAGCCCGCCTATGCTCAGCGCGGCCGCGAGCGAGATGTCTTCGGCCGATCCTACGCCGTCCTTGAGCAGCAGCTGGCGGCCGAGGTCCGCGAGGCTGAGCGTAACCGCGTGCAGCGTGCGCCCGGGCCGCCCCCCGTAGCCGTGCACGGGGGCTACGAGTGCCAGGCGCACCGGCGGGATCGGCGGCGGCCGCACACCGGGCGGCGGGGCGCTGCTGCAGGGCTTGACCGGGTGCCCGGAGAACACCGCGCGCAGGGCGTCCGCGGCGCACGAGGTGGGCTCGCTGCTGAGCACCGAGTGGCCTGTGTAGGGCACCACCAGCAGGTGCGAGCCGGGCAGCTGCGCGGCCAGCGCGCGGGCGTCGGCCGTCGGGGTGCGCAGGTCGGCCTCTCCGCTGAGGATCAGCGCCGGCACGCTCGGCAGCGGCCCCGTAAGGAGCCGGGGAGCAGGCGCCGCGTACGGCCAGCCGGCGCAGGCCGGCATGTCGCCGAGGTCGAACGCGGTGGCCGCGGTGAACGGCTGGAAGGCGCTCGCCGCCAACGCGTCGATGGCTGCGCGCGCTTCGCCCAGGCGCGTCGCGGGCGAGGCCGCGCGGTCCCAGGGGAACGCCTGCTCTTCGCAGGTGGTCGCGTAGTAGAGCGGCGCGTCGAAGTCTTCGCGTTCGCCTCCGCCGGCGCCTGCGAGCGTGGCCAGCAGGCGCGCGAGCGGCGCGGTGTCGCGGGCGCCCGCGGCGCGCACCGCGGTCACGAATTCGGCACGCAACGCGGGCGATAGGTCGCCGGCGATCAGGGCCGCGAACAGCGCGTCGGAGGACACGCCCACGCGGTGGGGCCTGCCCTCACCGTCGATCGCCGCTCCGCTGAGCGGCCCTCTGCGGATCCTCGCCTGCAGGCGCGCGACGTCGGCGACCGGGTCGCGGGTGACGCCCGCACAGGCGCGGGCGGCGCAGATCGCGCGCAGCACCCGCGGCACGGCCGCGAACGTGGAGCGCTCCAGCGGGTCGGGCCCGCCGGGGGTGACGACCGAGTCGAGCACGAGCGCTTCCACATGCGTGGGATAGGCCTGGGCGTAGTCCTCGGCGACCTTGGTGCCGTAGCTGGTGCCGTACAGCACGAGCTTTTCGTAGCCGCCTGCCTGCCTGATGGCCTCTATGTCGGAGACGGTCTGGGCGGTCGTGTAGAGCGCACGCGTGGCGCCTAGCTGGGCGCCGCAGGCCGCCACGGCCTGCTCGAGCGAGCGAAACAGGTCGGGTCGTTCGAAGGCGTGGCAGGCGAGCGGATGCGAGAGGCCGATGCCGCGCTGGTCGAAGACGATCAGGTCGCGCGTGGCGGCCACGCCGCCGAGCACTTCGTCGAACTGTTCGCTGAGCGGCAGCGCCGGCTGCCCCGGGCCGCCCGCGAGCGCGACGATCGCGCTGCGCGCTTCCCCGACCGGCGCGCGGTGGCGGCGCAGCGCGAGCGTGATCGTCCCGGGGACCGTGCCGCTCGGGTCGAGCGGCACGGTCAGGTGGCCGCAGGCGAACTCGTTCGTTTCGCCGCAGGGGGCGTATGCGATCTGCGCCCCCGCCGCGCCGGCGCAGGCGAGCGCGGCCACCAGCACGGCGAACGCTCCGAGGATGCTCGCCGGCAGTCGCATGAGCGGAACCTATCGGCCCGCGCCGGGGTTCGTCGCAGGTAGCGTCAGGCAGGTGCGCGGTAGGGTCTTGCAATGGCAGCCGAGCGCGAGATCGTCCACGCAGCAGGCGCGCCGCCGGCGGTGGGGCCCTACAGCCACGCGGTGCGCGTCGGCGACCTGCTGTTCTGCTCGGGCCAGATCCCGATCGACGCGGCCGGCGAGCTGGTCGGCTCGACCGCGGTGGCGCAGGCGCAGCGCTGCCTTGAGAACCTGAGCGCGGTCTGCGAGGCAGCCGGTACCTCGCTGCGGCGCGCCGCGCGGGTCACCGTCTACATGACCGATCTCGCGGCGTTCGCCGAGGTCAACGAGGTCTACGCTCGCTTCTTCGGCGAAGACCCTCCGGCGAGGGTCGCGATCGGGGTTGCCCAGCTCCCCCGCGGCGCCTACGTGGAGATCGACGCGGTAGTCGCGCTGTAGTCGTCGCGCTCGCCGGCTTCGCCGTCGGCGGGCTCGATCCCGCGCAGCGTGCGCGTCAGCAGCTCGTGCAACGTCCCGCGCTCGGCATCCGTGAGCGCGGCCAGGACCTCGTCCTCGATCGCTTCCTGGGCGCGCTCGGCCCGGCCGAGGGCCTTCAGGCCGGGGGGAGTGAGCTGCACGAGGTGGCGGCGGCGGTCGTGAGGGTCGCGCAGGCGGGTGGCGAAGCCCAGCTGCTCGAGCTCGTTGAGCAGCAGCACGACGTTGTTGGCGTCCATGCAGAAGGCGTCCGCGAGCTCCTGCTGCGGGCAGGCATCGTGGTCGCGCATGTAGCTGAGGGCCACCAGATGGCGGAGCTGCATCCCCAGCAGCTCGTCATCGCTGCGCCGGTAGACCTGCTTGGCAAGCCGTGTCAGCAGGACCATCGTGCCGGGAGCGCACGCTCTCTCGCCACCCATGTTGTCGAGTCTATACCTCATCGAAGCATCAATCGTCACTTTAGCAGCGATCCTAAATTTTAGATCGATAATACTTGCAACAGGGATGATCCTTGCTATCGTGTGTCCTTCGCTACCCCGAAGGAGCCACATGACCGCCCAGATCGAACGAATCCGATCCCGAAACGCAAAGTCCGCCGCCGCGCGATCGGAGCGCCGGCGCTGGATCGCGCTCGCTGTCCTCTGCCTGGGCCAGCTGATGATGGTTCTCGACGCCACGATCGTCAACGTGGCGCTGCCGTCGATCCAGCGGGACCTCCACTTCAACCAGAGCAACCTCACCTGGGTGATCGACGGCTACCTCATCACGTTCGGCGGCTTTCTGCTGCTGGCGGGCCGTATGGGCGACCTCGTGGGTCGCAAGCGCGTGTTCCTGACCGGCCTTGTCATGTTCACCGCCGCTTCGATCCTGTGCGGCTTGGCGACCAGCCAGGCGATGCTGATCGGCGCGCGGCTGCTGCAGGGCGTCGGCGGGGCGGTGGCCTCGAGCGTGATCCTCGCGATCATCGTCACAGAGTTCCCTGGACGCGTCGAGCAGGCCAAAGCGATGGGCATGTACGCGTTCGTGTCGGCCGGGGGCGGCTCGATCGGGCTGCTCGCCGGCGGCGCGCTCACGCAGTCGCTGAACTGGCACTGGATCTTCTTCGTCAACGTGCCGATCGGCGCCGTGGCGTTGCTGATGGGCTGGATGCTGATCGATGAGAACGAGGGCATCGGGCTCTCCGGCGGCGTCGACGTGCTCGGCTCGATCCTGATCACGCTCTCTACGATGCTCGGCGCGTTCGCGATCGTGAAGTCCACCGAATATGGCCTCACGTCCGCGCGCACGCTCGGCGTCGCCGGCGCGTCGCTGGCCCTGCTCGGCGCGTTCCTCGCGCTGGAGGCGCGCCTGGAGAACCCGATCATGCCTCTGCGCATCCTGCGGCTGCGGATGCTGATGGGCTCGAGCCTCGTGCGCGGGCTGCTGGTGACGGGGATGTTCTCGGCGTTCTTCCTAGGCTCGCTCTACCTCGAGCGCGTGCTGGGCTTCAACGCGATCGACACCGGCCTCGCGTTCCTGCCGCTGACGGTGGCGATCGCGACGATGTCGATGGGCCCCTCGGCCAGGGCGGTGGAGCGCTTCGGCGCCGTGCCCACGCTCATCGCGGGCCTGACGGGGATCATCGCCGGCCTGCTGCTGCTGGCCGGCCAGGGGGTGCACGCGAGCTACTTCCCCGGCCTGTTCTTCGCGTTCCTGCTGCTCGGGCTCGGAGCGGGCTCCTCGTTCCTGCCGCTGTTGACGATGGGCATGTCCGACGCGCCGCCACGCGACGCGGGCCTGGCGTCGGGCATCGTCAACGTCTCCGTGCAGTTGTTCGGCGCGATCGGGCTGGCCACCCTCGGCACGATCGCCACCAGTCACACGAAGGCGCTCACCGCCAGCGGCCACACGCTCGCCGCCGCGCTCACCGGCGGCTATCACCTCGCCTACCTGGTCGCAGCGATCTGCGTGGCGTTCGGGATCCTGGCGAGCTTCCTCGTGCTGCGCCCGCCCGCGGCGACGCTGCCGCAAGAGGTCGATCGCTCCGAGCAGGAGGCGGTCGAGGGCGTGGGCTCTACGCAGCCGGTCGCGCAGCCCGCATGAGCGCGCTCGCAGCAAGCCGGCAGCCGCGGCAGCCGGCGGCGCGCGGCCGCATCCTGCAGCGCGCCCGCTACGCCGGCCGCTCGCGGCGCGCGGGCGCGGGTACGGTCACAGAGATGGCGCGGTCGCTGCTGCGCGATGCTCGCGACGCCGGTGTCGCCCAGGCCGGCAGCGGTCGGCGCGGCGCATCGGCCGACGACGGGCTGTCTCACGCCGTCGCCGCGGAGAAGCAGTCCTCTCGCGTCGCCTCGGCCGAGAACCAGCTGTCCGCGGTCGCTTGAGGTCGGGCGGGCGGGCGGCTCACGGCGAGGTGAGGCGCAGCTCCGCGCGCTTGACCTTGCCGCTGGCCGTCTTGGGCAGCTCGGCGGCAAAGTCCACGATGCGCGGGTACTTGTACGGCGCGGTTTCGCGCTTGACGTGCTCCTGCAGCTCGCGCACGAGCTCCGCGGAAGGCTCGGCGTGGTCGCGCAGAACGACCACCGCGCGGACCACCGCGCCGCGCTCCTCATCGGGTGCGGCGACGGCGGCCGCCTCCGCGACCGCGGGGTGGGCGACGAGCGCGGACTCGACCTCGAAAGGCCCGATCCGGTATCCGGCCGAGACGATCACGTCGTCCCCGCGGCCTTCGAAGTAGAGCCAGCCGTCCTCCTCGCGCACCCGGTCGCCCGTGTGCCACGGCTCGCCGCAAGCGCGGTCGGTCACCTCCCAGGTGGCGTCCGTCCGGCGCCGCACGTGCTCGCCCATGTAGCCGAGGAAGAAGGTCGGCACGCTCGCCGGGTCGACGATCAGCTCGCCCTCGAGGATCGAGAGCCGCATCCCGGGCAGCGCCATGCCCATCGAGCCGGGGCGTGCGGGCAGCGCCTGCGCCGTGCCGGTCAGCTGGCCCGTCTCGGTCTGGCCGTAACCGTCGCGGATCTCCAGGCCGGTCACCTCCCGCCACGCGCGCAGCACCTCGGGGTTGAGCGCCTCACCCGCAGCGACCATCGCGCGCAGGTGCTCCAGCGGGCGCAGCGTGGTGCGCTTGGCGATCACGCGGTACTCGGTCGGTGCCATGCAGAGCACCGAGACGCGCTCGCGCGCCAGCAGCTCGAGCCGCTCGGCGGGGTCGAAGCGCGCGTCGTGCAGCAGCGCGGCCGCGCCGGACAGCCACGGCGCGATGAACACGTTGCGCGCCGACTTCGACCAGCCGCTGGCCGCGGTGCACCACACGAGCTCCCCGTGGTGCGCTCCCAGCCAGTGCCCCGCCTGCACGCGCTGGCCCTCGAGGTAGCGCTGCGCGTGCACCACCGCCTTCGGCTCGCCCGCGGTGCCGCTGGTGAACGTGATCAGGCATGGATCCTCGGCGGCGAGCTCGGCGATCGGCGCGGGCGCGGCGGCGAAGAGCGCATCGTCGGGCACGAAAGCGACCGGCACCTCGCCTGCCGCCGCCTCCAGCACCTCGCGATTGCGCTCGTCGGCCACGATCAGCGAGGGCTGTGCCACCGCGATGCGCAGACGCAGGTCCTTGGCGCGTAGCTGCTCGGTGCAGGGCAGCACGACCGCGCCCACGCGAAAGCAGGCCACCATCGTGAGCACCCACTCGGGGCGGTTGCCGATCAGGGTCATGACCACGTCGCCCCTGCCCACGCCGCGCTGTCCCAAGCCGCCGGCGAGCCGCGCGGCCTGCTCGGCGACCTCGCCGAAGCTCCAGCTGCGCCGCGTGCCGTCGCGAGCCAGCTCGACCAGGGCCGGCGCCCGCGGATCGCGGCGCTCCACTACGTCGCGAGCGAAGTTCACGCAGGTATTCTCCTAGAACCAGCCCATCCCGAACCTGGAGCACCAATCAGATGGCCGTAGCCGCCCACCTTCCCAGCGACATGTCAGACGAGCAGCGCGCGATCACCGAGATGGTGCGCCAGTTCGCCGACGAGCAGATCCTGCCCAACGCCGAGCACTACGACCACGAGGACACCTTCCCCGAGCCGATCGTCGCGCAGATGCGCGAGCTCGGGCTCTTCGGGGTCACGATCCCCGAGGAGTACGGCGGCATGGGCCTGGACCTGACGACCTACGCGATGATCGTCGAGGAGCTCTCGCGCGGTTGGATCTCGATCTCGGGCATCGTCAACACGCACTTCATCGGCTCCTACCTGCTGATGAAGTTCGGCACCGAGGAGCAGAAGCAGAAGTACCTGCCGCGCATGGCCACCGGCGAGATCAGGGCCGCCTTCTCGCTGTCGGAGCCCGAGCTCGGCTCCGACGTGCAGGCGATCAAATCGACCGCCAAGAAGGGCGAGGACGGCAAGTACGAGATCAACGGCCAGAAGATGTGGGTCACCAACGGGCTGCTCTCCGCGCTGGTGTTCGTGCTCGTCAAGACCGACCCCGACGCTGAGCCACGCCACAAGGGCTTCACCTGCTTCATCGCCGAGAAGGAGGCGGGGGTGGGCGAGAACACGGGCGAGTACGCCGGGCTGAACGTGCCCCCGAAGATCAAGAAGATGGGCTACAAGGGCGTGGAGTCCACCGAGCTCGTGTTCGACGGATATCGCTGCCCCGCCGAGAACATCCTCGGCGGCGAGCAGGAGGGCCTGGGCCGGGGCTTCGCGCAGATGATGGACGCGCTGGAGGTCGGGCGCGTGAACGTCGCCGCCCGCGGCGTCGGCATCGCCCAGCGTGCGCTCGAGCTCGCGCTGCGCTACTCGCAGGAGCGCAAGACCTTCGGCCGGCCGATCGCCGAGCACCAGGCGATCCAGTTCAAGCTCGCCGACATGGCCACGCAGGTCGACGCGGCGCGGCTGCTCACGCAGCGCGCAGCGCGGCTGAAGGACGCGGGCGAGCGCTCGGACCTCGAGGCGGGCATGGCCAAGCTGTTCGCCTCGGAGGCCGGTCGCTTCTGCGTGGAGGAGTCATTCCGCATCCACGGCGGCTACGGCTACTCCAAGGAGTATGAGATCGAGCGCCTCTACCGCGACGCGCCGCTGCTGCTGATCGGCGAGGGCACCTCGGAGATCCAGCGCATGGTCATCGGCCGCAAGCTGCTGCAGCGCCACAAGATCTAGACAAAGCAAAGGCCGCCATGCGGCACAGGAGGAGGAGCTATGGCCGAGGACGCCAAGGCCCTGATCGAGCTTGCGACGCGCAGGTTCCTGGCCGAAGTCCCGGCGCTCGAGCCGATCAAGCTGGTCGTCGGGATCGAGCTGCGGGGCAGGGGGGACGTGCAGCAGTTCCGCCTGGAGATGCCCGGCGTGAAGGTCACCAAGGGTCCCGCCGCGGACGCGCGCGTGCGCGTGGACATGCGCCGGGAGTTCTTCAACGTGATGGCCCGCGAAGGCAAGGTGCCAGACTGGATCGAGGCCTTCACCTACGGCCAGGCCAAGGCCTCCGGTCCCGAGCAGTTCATCAAGCTGATCGTCAACGTGGTCGAGCGCCAGCAGGAGCGCGAACGCACCCCGCGCGCCCGCAAGCACGCATCCTAGGCGTCGCCCGTGCGGCGAGCGCGGGCTAGTGGTAGGAGGTCAGCTGCTCGGCCAGGAACGCGAGCGAGGCGAGCAGGAACAGGCACATGACGATTAGCGAGAAGTTTTCGTTCACGTGCTGTTCCTCACCTTGACCCGGGCTGGTCTGCGAATTGGACCAGCGCCCGAACTGGACGGTACACCAATTCCCACGCGGCGGGCCGATCTGGGCATCTGCGAGCTGAGCGCCGCAGATACACGAGAGGGGTCCGCTCGCGCAGACCCCTCTCGAGGCGACAAGGAGTTGAGACGAGCAGAAGTATACGCCTCCGCTGGCTGGATGGCCAGCCAGCGTGCCGCGGCCGTCAGTCGAGCTGCGCGCCGCCGTCGTAGAGCTTGATCACCTTCACCGTGCCGGCCGGCACGGCATCGAGGCACAGGCGGCAGAGCACGCACTCGTCGAGGTTGCGCTGCTCGATCCGCAGGCCGTGGCCGTCGTCCTGGGCGAAGATGTCCACCGGGCACGCCTCGGCCAGCCGGCGCGCGAGCTCGGCGTCGGCGGCAGCGTCATCCGCCACCTCCACCGCGATGAAGATCCCGTCCGCCCTCATGCGCGAGTCCGCTCGCCGATCTTCTCGCCGATCATCCCGGGGATGTCCTCGATGCGCTCCGCGACCGTGATCCCAGCCTGGGCCAGGCGCGCGATCTTCTCGCTTGCGGTGTCCTCCTTGCCTTCCACGATCGTGCCCGCGTGCCCGAAGCTCATCCCCGGCATCTCGTCCATGAAGCGACCGGCCATGAAGGCCACGATCGGCAGGCGCGAGTGGTTGTCGGTGACCCAGCGGGCGAGCTCGGCCTCCATGCGCCCGCCCGGCTCTGTGTAGATGACGATCCCCCGGGTCTGCTCGTCGGCCTCGAACAGCGGCATCAGCTCGGCGTAGCTGCAGCCGATGATCGCGTCGCCGCCGATCGAGACCGCGGTCGACTGGCCGAGACCGGCCGCGCTGAGGGTGGATGACATCTCGGTGGTCATCCCGCCGGAGCGCGAGATCACGCCGATCGGCCCGGGCGTGTAGGCCTGCGCGGCGTTTTTGGCTGGGCCGCCGATGCCGCCCATCTTGATCACGTCGGGGACGATGATGCCCAGGCAGTTGGGGCCGATGATGCGGGCTCCGCGCAGCGCGGCGAGCTCGACCATCTCGGCGACGTCGCGACGAGGGATTCGCTCCGTGACGATCACGATCAGCTTCACGCCGTTCTCGATCGCCTCGAACACCGCGTCCTTGGTGAAGGCGGGCGGGACGGTTACCACCGATCCGTCGATCGGGCCGCCGTGGTGATTCACGGCCTGCGCGACCGTGTCGAACACGGGCACCCCGTGCACGTCGCGGCCCAGGCGCCCCGGCGTCACGCCGCCGACCACCTTGGCGCCCGCGCCGTAGTCCAGGCACTCGCGCGTCAGGTTGACGGCCTCGCGGCCGGTGATGCCCTGGACGATGAAGGTCGTCTCGGCGTCGATCAATATGGACATGCCCGTGCCTCCGTCCGGCCGGCGTCTGCGATGGCCACGCTCGCCATCCTGACGCGCCTAACCGCGCCTGCGGCGCTCATGCGCTCGCCCCGATCTTCTCCACCGCGCGGCGGGCGGCCTCGTTGAGCGAGACCGAGCGATCCGCGTAGTCGACGCCGTACTTGTCGAGGATCTTGAAGCCCTCCTCCTCCCAGGCGCCGGGTATGCGGAAGATCGCGATCTTCTCGGCGGGGTCGAAGTCCATCTCCAGGCAGGCTTTGATGACGCCGCGTGCGACGATGTCCACGCGCGTGTTGGACACGATCGACATCATCACCGCGATCTTGTCCACGCCCGGCTTGCCCAGCACGAGCTTGGCCAGGCCACAGGCCTTTGCGACCGAGGGGTTGCCCCCGATCTCGCAGTAGTTGGCGGGCCGGCCGCCGTGGGCGCGGACCGCGTCGAACAGCGTCAGCGAGCCCCCGCCCGCGCCGATCACGAGGCCGAGGTTGCCGTCGAACTCGGTGACGTTGCCGGCGACGCCGCGGTGGTCCTGGGCGTCGACCTCCTCGCCCGCGAGCTCGAACGGCGTCGCCTCACGGGCCTGGCGCGTCTCCTCCTCGCCCACGCCGAGATCGGTCAGCAGCTTCGCGTGCCGGCCGCGCGCCTCGTTCTCGATGTCCATGTGCGCATCCAGCGCCACGAACGACCCGTCGGCCAGGCGCCCGAGCGGGTTGATCTCGGCGAGGATCATGTCGTTCTCCACGAACAGCCTCGCCAGGCGGGTGACGATCGGCACCAGCCGGTTGAGCGCCGAGCCGGTGACGCCGGTGGCGGCGATCACCTCCTTGGCCTGGAAGTCGCTGAGGGGCAGGATGTTCGAGAAGTGCCGGCGGCCGACCGCCTCGGGCTGCTCCTCGGCCACCTGCTCGATGTCGATGCCCCCGACCGGCGAGAAGATCATCACGGGCTGCTTGCGGATGCCGTCCCACACGACGCCCGCGTAGTACTCCTGCTCGACCTCCGCGCGCGGGTCCACGAGCACGCCTCGCGGCATGTGGCCGTTGATCTCTAGCGCGAGGATCTCGCGCGCATGGCTCTCGGCCTCCTCGGGCGTGTCTGCGAACTTCACGCCGCCCGCCTTCATGCGCCCTCCGCTCAGCACCTGCGACTTGATCACGGTCGGGCCGCCGATCCGCCGGGCGATCTCGCCGGCCTCGGCCGCGTCGGTGGTGAAGCCGTAGTCGGTGACCGGGATGCCCGCCCGCTTGACGATCTCGCGGGCCTCGTACTCGAAGAACCTCATGCGTGGGAGCGTTGATGGATCATGGGCGCCGGAACCCTATACGCACGAGCGACAGGCGTGCGGCGCCGGGCCTGCCAGGTCCACGTTCACCTTCCCGTAACCCCGGCGGCCGAGACCGCTCTAGCCTGGCTACGATGGCGATCAGGCGGCATTCACAGCCATTGCGAGCAGGACCGGCTGCCCACGAGAGCGACTCGAACCCGGAGAACGGGGCCCGCCAGGGCAGCCGGGATTACGACGCCGAGATCGAGCGGGCACGCGGCGAAGCCGAGGCACTCAAGGGTCAGATGGCCGACGCGCTTACGACTTGGCTGGACGCGACTGCGCCGTGGGCGGCTGGGTTCTGGGAACGCTCGATCGCTGAAACCGTCGAAGAGAACCCCGACGCGGTCATCGCCCTCGACGGTAATCACCGCAAGTCCGCCAAGGACGGCGTGGCAGAGCTCCTAGCGAACGCTCGCGGCCACATCCAGCGACGCCTCCTCGACGAACGTAGCGAGGAGTGGCCGCACCTCAAGCCTCAGACCGATCCGCACGATGTGGCCTTCCAGGGAGAAGGGAACCTGGGTCCGTTCGCCGCGAGCAAGGCGAAGCGGCCCGGGTCTGAGAACTCGGTGCCGGAGGCGGTGGCGGGCCGCCTGGACGGCGTGCTTGGCGACGTGGCCTCGATCGCCGCTGATCACGGCCTGATCCTCGAGGGCTTCGAGCGGGGCGATCCGTTCGGGCACAAGGGCCGTTGGCACCCCGACCGCCAACACAAGCCCGAGTGGTCGGACGCGATGCTCGACGGGATGGCTGCCTACGGCGAACTCCACGACAGGTTCGTCGCCGCGCTGCGCGAGGCCAGCCGGATCAGCGACGAGAAGAAGCGCTTGGAAGCGAGCCGGCTCTGGGAGACAGCCTAGAGCCGGCACACCTCAGCTGAGATCCGGCAGGCTCGGCAACGGGCATCACCTGTAGCCCGTCCTCTTCAGGAAGCGGCCGAGCTTCGCCACGAAGGCGCTGCCGCCGGGGCTGAGATGGTCGCCGCTGCGCAGGCGGTGGCGGCGCGCTTCGCGGGCGAGCGTGCGCGAGACGAGGGCGCGGCGTCCGAGCAGGTCCTCGTCGGCGGCCCAGGCGGCGATGAAGCCCAGGCCGAGGCCCTGGTTGGCGTTGGCGGTGAACTGCCTGAACTGGCTCGCGGCGTCTGCGGCCAGCGCCTTCGGAAAGGCCTTCGTGGCGTCCACGAAGCGCCCGGCGCGCAAGCGCCAGATCTGCAGCGGCAGGCCGGAGTAGGCGAACGACGTGAACGCGTATGCGAAGCGGTCGTCGGCGGACTCGAACTCCAGCCGGCCGTCGCCTGCCACGTCGAGCAGCGGCGCCGACGGGTCGCCGAAGTCGCGCTCGACCGGCCGGTAGCTCATCACGCCGGGGTCGAAGGAGAAGACCTGGACGATCGTGCAGCAGTGCGCGCCGCCGGTGTTCAGGTCGAGGATCACCTCGGGCTGCCCGCTGCCTTCGAGGTCGCTCACCTGCAGCGGCCCTCCGCCGAACGTTTCAAGCGCGCATTCCGGCGAGCAGGCTGCCGAGCGCACCGGTTCTTCATACAGGCTCGCGCCGCCGCGCACGATCCGCAGCCGCTCCTGGGAGTAGGTCGGGTTGCCGAAGCTGTCCGCGCCCTGCTCGTAGCTGAGCGTTGCCGTGACCGCGCCGCTGCTACGGGTGAGGGCCTGCGGCGCAGCGCGAGCGACCCCAGCTCCGAGGCTGGCAAGCATCAACGCCGCGAGCGCCAGCGCACGGACCATCGCGTCGCTAGACGCCCGCCACGGAGGGCTGCAAGCCGTACGCCTCGGCCAGCTCGGGATCCTTGCGGGCGAGCATTTCGGCCAGGCCGACCATCACCTTGCACTGCTTCCAGGTGGCGTCGTCCTGCATCTTGCCGTCGATCATGTGCACGCCGCGCCCGTCGGGGATCGCCTCGATGACCTTCTTGGCGAACGCGACCTCCTCGGGGTCCGGCGAGTAGACCCGCTTGGCGATCGCGATCTGGCCCGGGTGCAACGACCAGGCGCCCACGCAGCCGAGCAGGAACGAGGCGCGGAACTGCGTTTCGCATCCCTCCGCGTCGCTGATGTCGCCGTAGGGGCCGTAGAAGGGGAGCGCTCCCACCGATGTGCACGCGTCGACCATGCGCGCGATCGAGTAGTGCCACGGGTCCTGCTGGTAGCTCGGGCGGGGAGCGTCCGGATCGTCGGGGTCGGGGTCGGCGATCGTGCGGTAGCCCGGGTGACCGCCGCCGACGCGGGTGGTCTTCATGCGCCGCGACGCCGCCAGATCGGCGGGTCCGAAGCTCATGCCCTGGATGCGCGGCGAGGCGCAGGCGATCTCCTCGAGGTTCGCGACGCCCTGGGCGGTCTCGAGCACGCAATGAATGAGGATCGGCCGCTCGATCCCGGCCTTTGCCTCGAGCTGGGCGAGCAGGCGGTCGGCGTAGTGGATGTCCCAGGGACCCTCGACCTTGGGGATCATGATCACCTCGAGCTTGTGGCCGATCTCGGTGACCAGCTGTGTGAGGTCGTCGAGCACGAACGGCGAAGCGAGCTCGTTGACCCTCGTCCACAGCGCCGTCTCGCCGAGATCCATCTCGCGCCCCACCTTGATCAGCCCGGCTCGCGCAGCCTCCTTCTTTTCGAGCGGGATGGCGTCCTCGAGGTTGCCCAGCAGGATGTCCACCTTCGGCGCGAGGTCCGGCGTCTTCTCGACCATTTTCGGGTTCGAGAAGTCCATGAAATGGATCATCCGAGACGGCTTGAAGGGGATCTCGCGGGCGGGCTCGGGCGCGTCGATGGCGAGGGGCTTGAAGTAGTCGCGGGGGTTGCGCAAGTGTGCTCTCCTGTTTCGGCTGGAGCCTGAACGGTACCGCCGGCGGGGCGATCCCGGGGCTCACGCGCGCCGGCGGCCGGTGCCGGCGGGCCGGGCGCGCGTCTGCACCGAGGGGTCCCGCCCACGCTCGCCGCGGCGCGGGTGCCGACGCGGACGCTCTAGAGTTGCGGCGGCAATCACCCAAGGAGACCCATGAGCGAGACCCATCCTGTCGAGACCGAGCAGGCCGCCCGCGAGGCCAGCGGCGCGCACCCCTACGGCCGCTACCTGGAGGAGTTCGAGGTCGGCGCGGTCTACAAGCACTGGCCCGCCAAGACGGTGACCGAGGCCGACGATCATCTCTTCTGCCTGATCACCATGAACCACCACCCGCTGCACATCAACGACGTCTACGCGCGCAAGTCCCAGCAGGGGCGCAACGTCGTGGTTGGCCCGCTGGTCTACTCGCTCGCGCTGGGCATGTCCGTCAGCGACGTCAGCGGCAAGGCGATCGCCAACCTCGCCACCGAAGAGCTCAAGCACCCCGCGCCCGTGTTCCACGGCGACACGCTGTTCTGCGAGTCGGAGGTCCTGGAGAAGAAGGAGTCGCGCTCAAAGCCCGACCGCGGCACGGTCAAGGTGCACACGCGCGTGCTCAACCAGGACGGCGTGCTGGTGGCCGAGTTCAAGCGGCTTGTGCTCGTCCCGCGCAAGGATCCCGGGCCGGCCGAGCCCGCCGGCTCGGCCGAGGGGAACGTGGAGTAGCCGCACCCCCCGGCCCGCCGCCCGGGCGCGTCCCGCGGCGGTGTCCCGCGGAACGGCGCAGGCTCCCGGGCCGTGCTGCCGGGGCCCAAGAAATCGGCCTCGTGGCCCGGTTTCGGGCGGTGCGGTACGCTTCCCCGACCGCCCGAAGAGGGCGTTTTCTGTTTCCCGGAGCCAGTCCGGCCCGGCCGCAGCGGCCGCACCACGTGCGCCGCGTTGCCCGCGAAGCGAAGGAGCTGCTTGGAGCCCATGAACACCACCGTTCCCGCCCCCACCAAGAACGAGCGCCTGCTGGCCTGGGTGCAGGAGGCGGCCGCGCTCGCCGAACCGGACGCGATCTACTGGTGCGACGGCTCTGCCGAGGAGTACGACAGGCTCTGCCGGGAGCTCGTGGAAGCGGGCACCTTCGAGCGGCTCTCCGACGCCAAGCGCCCCAACTCCTATCTGGCCCTCTCCGATCCCGGCGACGTGGCGCGCGTGGAGGACCGAACGTTTATCTGCACCGCTACAGAGGCCGAGGCCGGTCCGACCAACAACTGGCGCGAGCCGGGCGAGATGCGCGAAGCGCTGACCGAGCTCTTCGCCGGCGCGATGCGCGGGCGCACGATGTACGTGGTGCCCTTCTCGATGGGCCCGCTCGGCTCGGACAAGAGCCACGTGGGGGTGCAGCTGACCGACTCTCCCTACGTGGCGGTGAGCATGCGCATCATGACCCGCATGGGCCAGGGCGCCCTCGAGGCCCTCGGCAGCGAAGGCCAGTTCGTGCCCTGCCTGCACTCGGTGGGGATGCCGCTCGCAGACGGCGTCGAGGACGTGCCGTGGCCGTGCAACGCGGAGAACAAGTACATCGTGCACTTCCCCGAGACACGCGAGATCTGGTCCTACGGCTCGGGATACGGCGGCAACGCGCTGCTCGGCAAGAAGTGCTTCGCGCTGCGCATCGCCTCGGTGATGGCGCGCGACGAGGGCTGGATGGCCGAGCACATGCTGATCCTCAAGCTGACCTCGCCGGAGGGCGAGGTCAAGTACGTCACCGGAGCCTTCCCCAGCGCCTGCGGCAAGACCAACCTAGCGATGCTGATCCCGACGCTCGAGGGCTGGACGGTGGAGACGATCGGCGACGACATCGCCTGGATGAAGTTCGGCGAGGACGGCCGCCTGTACGCGATCAACCCCGAGGCGGGGTTCTTCGGCGTGGCCCCTGGAACGGGCGAGCAGACCAACCCCAACGCGGTCCGCACGATCGAGCGCAACTCGATCTTCACCAACTGCGCGCGCACCGATGACGGCGACGTGTGGTGGGAGGGCCTCACCCGCGAGCCGCCGTCGCACCTGACCGACTGGCGCGGCAACGACTGGGCGCCGGACTCAGAGACGCCCGCGGCGCACCCCAACGCGCGCTTCACCACGCCCGCCGCGCAGGACCCCGCGATCGCGCCCGAGTGGGAGGACCCGGCGGGCGTGCCGATCGACGCGATGCTGTTCGGCGGCCGGCGCTCGACCGTCGTGCCGCTGGTGACCGAGGCGCTCGACTGGGAGCACGGCGTGTTCCTCGGATCGGTGATGAGCTCCGAGAAGACGGCCGCCGCCGCGGGGACCGTCGGGGAGCTGCGCTTCGACCCGTTCGCGATGCTCCCGTTCCTCGGCTACAACATGGCCGACTACTTCGGCCACTGGCTGAAGATCGGGCGCACGTCCGGCGCGAAGCTGCCCAAGATCTTCTACGTGAACTGGTTCCGCAAGGACGCCGACGGGCGGTTCCTGTGGCCCGGCTACGGCGAGAACTCGCGCGTGCTGGCCTGGGTGTTCGCGCGCTGCGCCGGACACGGCGCCGCCGCCGAGACCGCGATCGGCCTGATCCCGCCCGTGGGTCCCGACGGCATCGACACCCGCGGCGTGGACGTCACCGAGGAGCACATGGCCGAGCTGCTGCGCGTGGACGCCGAGGAATGGAAGGCCCAGCTGCCGCAGTTCCACGAGCACTACGCCAAGTTCGACCACCTGCCCGACGAGCTGCACGCCCAGCTCAAAGCACTCGAGCAGCGCCTCGGCTAGCGAGCGAGGACACAGCCTGGGCTAGGCGTTAGGGCGCTGAGGGGCAAAACCAGGCAAGGACGCAGGGAGCGAAGTGTGCTTCGCACACGAGCGACCGAGGACGCCGCCTGGCGCCGCCCATCGGCGTCCTAGTCGTGGCCGTGGGTCTCGCCGGCGGCTGCCGGCGGTCGCGACTCCTCGGCGAGCGAGGTGATCGTCAGCGCGCCGCGCGCGGAGGACTCGAGCACCTCGGTGGCCTCCTCGAGCGAGCGCGCGTAGAGCTCGACGAGCAGGTGCACGATGATGCGGGAGTCGTCTTCGTGCTTGTGGAAGCGCACGTGCGTGAAGAACTCGCGCACGCCGTGGTCGCCGAACGCCGCGTAGGAGAGCGCGTCGCCGGCCTCGGGCCCCGAGCAGCTCTCGACCTCTTCGGAGTCCACCATGACCGTGCACGAGGCCACCCAGGGGGTGCCCGCGATCATGCGTTCCCAGCGGTCTTCGATCGGCTCCACGCGGCCGTTGCTGAAGCCGAGGTGGGGCTGGTCGTGCATGCAGTCCAGGCACTGCACCACCGCCTCCTGAAGCTCGTCCACCACTTCCGCGCGCTCGCCGGTCTCCGGGTCGATCTTGTGGATGCCCTCGTAGTGGACCTGGACCTCAAGATCCTGGGACCAGCAGCGGTAGCAGCGCAGCCAGCTGCGTGCGCTCGTCTCGGCCATCGAGCCCTCCATGGGGCCATTGTAGGCGGCCCGACACGCGGGCGGGGCTCCTCTTCGGCCTAAGCGTCCAGTCCACCGACACGACACCCGCACAATCTGTAGATTGCCCCGGTATCGGGGCCGCGAGCGGGTCGCGGCCTGACACGACTCGATCTCCTTGGGGGGACACATGCGGCGGATAGCGGTCCTTGTGGGTGCTTGCCTGGCGCTCGCCATACTCATTGCTGCTCCGTCCGGTGCGAGCGCTGCCTTCACGCAGTGCCCACCGGTCTTCAAAGACACCGGCTGCCAGTTCGTGGTCACGGTTACCAGCGGCGGTGAGACGATCACCGAAGATCCGGCCCAGGGTCCCTACGAGGGATCCGACGACGCGCTCGTGGGCGTCCAGAACAACTCCTCGGCCCCGGTGTCGTCGATCCACCTCTCGGCCGAAGACGAACTCTTCGGGTTCGAGCTGGACGGGATCTGCAGCCCGGGCGGGGCGCCGATAGCTCCCGGCTGCTTGGTCCAGAAAGAAAGCACCTTCAAAACGCCGCCGACCCACAAACCGGGCGAAGAATGCGTGTACGCAGGCGAAGAACGGAAAGGCAAACCCGTTCCAGAAGAAATCATCGAAGACTGCGCGTTCAACCCGCCGGCCGGCGAGCCTGCCAACGTGACGTTTCCCGAAGGGGTCACGCCGGTCGCGATCGGCGCCAACAACGACCTGGTGACCGGCTACGAGGGACCGACGTCGTGGTTCTCGGGCATCGGCGCGCTCGGGGGCAGCGCTACGGGCTCGGGCACGGTCAACTTCAGCCCGGCTATCCCGGTCGGCGGCTCGGCCTACTTCTCGCTCGAGTCTCCGCCGGCGGGCGGCTTCGGGAGCGCCTCCACGCTCTCGACGACCCTGTCCGGAGGCGGCCATAGCGGCGCCTCGATCACCGTTCTGCAGGGCACGCCGGTGACCGACTCGGCGGCTCTCAGCGGCGCCAACGCCTCGATCGCGACCGGCGCTGTGGCCTACAACGTCTACAGCGACGCCGCCTGCACGAAACTCGTGACGGCAGCGGGATCGGCGGCTCTCGCGGGAGGCGCTGCAGGCGCCTCGAGCGCTGTCAACCTGGCACCGGGGGTCTACTACTGGCAGGCCAGCTACGGCGGCGATGCCAACAACAAAGCCGTCGCGAGCGCCTGCGGCAGCGAGGTGCTGAACGTGCAGGCGGCCACGTCGACCTCCACGATCCAGACAGGCGGCGGCGTGATCGGTGCCTCCATCCCGGTCCTGGTGGGCTCGTCGGTCACCGATCAGGCGCACATCGCGGGCGCGCTCGCGGCGACCGCCACGGGCGTCGTGACATACACCCTGTACAAGGACAAGAAATGCACCGTGCCCGCTGCGCCGTCGAGCATCGGCGCGGTCGTGGGGGGCGTGGGGGCTCCGTCGGCGGCGATCAAGCCGAAAGCGGGGACCTACTACTGGGTGGCCTCCTACAGCGGGGACGCGTTGAACGCCCCGTCGACGAGCGCCTGCGGCAGCGAGGTCCTGATCGTCTCGACGAAAAAGAACCTCAACCTGCCCTCGAACAAAGGCTGCGCGAGCAGACGGAAGTTCGTCGTGCACCCGAAAGGCCCGAAGAACCTCGTCCGGGTCCAGGTGTTCGTCAACGGCAAGTTCAGCAAAGAAGGCCGGCTGCACAGCGGCGGCACCACGCTCAGCCTGATCGGCCTGCCGAAGGGCACGTTCAAGGTGGAGTTCGTGGCCTACACGTCGAGCGGCCAATCCTTCGAGGACACCCGCACGTTCCACACGTGCATCCCGAAAATCAAACCGAAACACAAAAAATAGCCGCAGCGGAGGGGGCGCCGGCCACCGCGGCCGGCGCCCCCTCGCCAGCCCGCTGGGCGGCGCACCTGGGCCCGCAGACCGACTCTCCCGGCCGGCCGCGCGGCTTCGCCGCCCGCTACCCGAACGTGAACGCGTAGCCGGTCACGCCCGGCGCGAAGCGCAGGCTCAGGCGGTGTTGTCCGTTGCGCGGCAGCGACACGAGCGTGTAGAGGCGCTGGCGGCGCACGCTGACCACGCCGCCGTGGACGTCCGAGCCGGCGTCGGCGGCCGCGATCGGGTGCCCGTCGAGCAGCACGTGCACGGGCAGGGGGCGTTCGCCCGGCGAGCTCAGCACCAGGTAGACGTTCTTGGCCTGGAACTCCACGTCGATCCCCGCGCCCGGCCCGGCGACCGCGGGCTGGCCGGAGACCGTCCAGGTGCCGCTGTAGAGGAACTCGTTCAAGGGCAGGTTCGCCGCCGCGCTCTGGCCGTAATCGTGGGTGCCGGACACCGGGCCGTCCACCCAGCCCTGGGCGCGGTCGATGCCCAGGTAGGTCTCGGGCGTTGCTTGCTGGGAAGGCACGATCACGCCCGTGGGGTGACCCTTGCCGCCCACCTGCGCGCCGGCTTCGGCCAGCAGCGCGCGGATCGCCGTTTCGGTGCGGCCGTAGTCGCCCTCGCCGAAGGCGGTGTAGCGTACGTTGCCGGCAGCGTCGATCAGGTAGTCGGCCGGCCAGTACTCGTTGCCGTAGGCGTTCCAGGTGCCCATGTTGTTGTCCTGGACGACCGGGTAGCGCAGGCCGAACTGTTCGATCGCGTTGGCCACGTTGCCCGCGTCGCGCTCGAAGGGGAACTCCGGGGTCTCCACGCCGACGATCACCAGGCCGTTGCGTCGGTAGGCGGAATCCCACGCCTTCAGGTAGGGCAGCGTGCGGATGCAGTTGATGCACGTGTAGGTCCAGAAGTCCACGAGCACGACATGGCCGCGCAGCGAGGACAGGGTCAGCGGGGCGCCGCCGGCCGTGTTGAACCAGCGCTGGGTTTCCGTGAATTCAGGCGCCGCTCCGAGGTTCGTGAGCGTCTGGGCGTCCGCCAGCAGGCTGGCCTGGCTCGCGTCCGGCGCCGCAGTGCGCAGCGGCGTGGCGGAGCCTTCGCAGGCGGAGGATCCGTTGGCCGGCGTGAACTTCGCTTTCCTGCCGGTGATCTCCTGCAGCCGCCCCGTGAGCGTCCTCGAGCACTCCAGCGACGCGGTGAGGTTGACGTTGGGGATGTGCTGGGCGACGAACTGGTCGAAGTTGACGTCGAGGTTGGCCACGATCGCCAGAGCGGTGGCGATCATGATGACCCCCAACACCCGCTGCAGCGCCGGGCCGCGGCCCGCGCGGCGCACGCGGTCGAACAGGCGGCGGCCGCCGAGCATCAACGCGAGCAGCACCACGGCCGAGCCGCCCGCGTAGGCGAGCGCGATCGTGACCGTGCGTCCCGAGGCCGCGCCCACCGAGATGACCGCGGCCAGGATCGGGCTCGCGCACGGCGTGTACACGAATCCGAGCGCAGCGCCGACGAGCAGTCCCGAGGCGAACCCGTCGCCGGTGGTGCGGGGCCCGAAGCGGGCCAGGCGCGAGAGCGGCGCCTCCAGGCGCGCTGCGAGCCCCGGCATCAGCAGCACCAGGCCGAACACGAGCAGCACCGCGATCGACAGGCCGCGCAGCGGGTCGCTGCCGAGCCCCACACCGTCGACGACCTGGGCGAGCCCGACGATCGTCACCGTGAACGTGATCGAAAGCCCCAGCACCACGCCGAGGGGCCTGCGCGCGCCGCCCACGCCGCCCGCCGAGAGCAGCGCCGGCAGCACGGGCAGCACGCATGGCGAGAGCGCCGTGCCTGCGCCCGCGAGGATGGCGAAGCCTATGAGGACGATCATCTCTCTACCTATCGTCCGCCTGGCGCGGACTCCGTTACACGATGCCCGTTAGGACGCGGAGATTCCAGCGCGAAGTGTCGCCGCGAAGTCCGTCTTGGCGATCGGGCCGACGCACGGCGAGCTGGCACCTGCCTGGCGGTAGCGCTGCAGGCCCGCGCGAACCGCCTGCTCGTCGCCGACCGCGGTGAGCTCCTGCACGAATCCATCGGAGATCGCGGCCTGCATCGCCTCGAGGTCGCCGCCGGCGGCGTCGAAGGCCTCGATGTCCGCGCCGAAGCCGGTGCGTTCGATCATCGCGCGGTAGAAGGGCAGACCGAAGTAGGGGATCAGGTCCCGGCGCATCGCCGCGAACGCGTCCTCGCGGTCCGGCGTGAGGGCCGCGGGCACCGCCGGTACCACGTCGAAGCCCGCAAGCGGCAGACCCGCGCGTTCCCTGCCGGCGGTCACCTCGGGAATCACCACATCGCGGATGTAGCTCGGGTTGCACAGCCACAGCAGCACGCCGTCGGCGATCTCACCGGCGAGCCTCAGCATCGCCGGCGACAGCGCGGCGACGTAGATCGGCAGGGTCGGCCGGGGCTCCAGGCCGACGAGGTGGAAGCCCGTCTGCCAGCGCTCGCCCGACGGCGGGTCCTCGCCGCGCAGGATCGCCCGCACGATCCCGGCGTACTCGCGCATCTCCGCCACCGGCCGCTCGATCCGCTGTCCGTGCCAGCCCTCGACCACAGGACGGTGGGAGACACCGAGGCCCAGCGTGAGGCGCCCGCCGGAGAGCTCGTCGATCGTGGCCGCCGTCTGGGCCATCGTGGCCGGCGTGCGCGTGTAGATCGGCACGACCCCCGTGCCCACACGGATGCGGCTGGTGGCCAGGGCGTAGGCGGTCACGACGGTCAGCGACTCGCGTCCTGCGATGTGGGTCACGTACACGGACTCGTAGCCGAGGGACTCGGCCAGCTGTACCCGCTCGACGGCCTCGTGCAGCGATCGCCCGGTGGAGATGAAGCAGCCCGTGGCCACGGCCGCAGCATATGCGACCGTCATGCGCGAGCGTGCGGGGGCGCTCTGGCGTAAGGTCCGCACAAACCCGTACGGTCCGATGCGTAGTTCATCTGGGTGCGACGGGGGCAAAGGCGCTGGTCGGCCGGGCGACTTGCCGTTAGGTTTGACCGCACGCCGTCACACTCACGGCCAACAGGTACGAACTCGAAAGGGAGCATCGATGTCACCCACCCAGAAAGCAGCGAGGAAACCGGCGGGGGCGAGGGCGCGCGCGTCCAAGACGCTCCATGCGCGCATCGCGGAGAACGACCGTCTGATCAAACGCGTCGGCAAGTCGCTGGAGGTCGCCCAGGACGATCTCGGCAAGCTCGGTGGCAGCGTGGGATCCGGCGTGGCCGACCTGCGCAGAAACCTCACGCGGCTGCTGCGCGACGCGCGACGCGACGCGACGAAGCTGAGCAACGCCACGCGCAAAGACCTTGAGCGCCTGCAGAAGGACATGGTCGCCGCCGCCAAACCGAGAGCCAAAAAAGCCCGCAAAGCCCGCGCTGCCGCGAAACCGCGCACGACGACCAAAGCGAAACCGCGGGCCGGCGCGAAAGCGAAACCGCGCGCGGGGACCAAAGCGAAATCGCGGGCTGCCGCCAAATCGAAACCGAGGGCTGCCGCCAAATCGAAACCGAGGGCTGCCGCGAAATCGAAAGCGCGGGGCTCGAGCAAAGCACGCGCCGCTCGCTGACGGCGCGCCGGCCCGGCCGCACGCCGCCGCGGGTTTCCCGCGGCGGCGGCGCCCAGCCGTGATCGATCTCCACTGCCACATCCTGCCGGAGCTCGACGACGGCGCCCTCGACCTCGCGGACAGCGTCGCGATGGCGCGCGAAGCCGAGAGCGACGGCATCACGGTGGTGTGCGCCACGCCGCACATCCGCGACGACCACGACGTACGCATCGATGAGCTGCCCGCGCGCGTAGGAGCTCTCCAACGCGAGCTCGACCGCCTCGGGGTGGCCGTGCGCATCGCCCAGGGCGGGGAGCTCGCGCAGCGCTCCGCCGACGGCCTCTCCGAGCGTCACCTGCGCGCGGTGTCCCTCGACGGGCGCGGCTGGATACTGCTTGAGCCGGCTCCCGGACCACTCGCCGACGAGCTGCCCGCGCTCGCCGGGAGGCTCGCCGCTCGCGGCGCGCGGACGATCGTGGCCCATCCAGAGCGCCACGCGGGCGTCGACTTCGAGCGCTACCTGCGCGCGCTCGCCGCGAGCGGCTGCCTGATCCAGTGGACTGCCGACTTCATCGCCACGGCCGAGCCCGAGGACCCCGATGGGCTCGTGCTGCGGCTCGCGCGCGAAGGGCTCGTGCACCTGCTCGCAACCGATGCGCACTCCTCCCACGGCGGGCGACCGCTGCGCATGAGCGCAGCCTTCGCACGCCTGGGCGAGGTCTGCACGCCCGCGCAGGTGGACTGGGTGGCCGAGCAGGCGCCCGCGGCGATCCTGCGCGGAGAGGCGCCGACGCCGCCCTGGTGAGCAGCGGCTCCTCCGCGCGGCTCAAACCGCGGCGGCAGCCTGCCAGGGCACGAGCTCGACGCTGCCGGCGAGTTGTTCGACCACTTCTCGCGAGGCGTGCCCAAGGCCGCGTCGCAGGAAGTTCGCCGCACCCGCTGCCGCGCCCACCACGACCGCACGGCGGAAGCTGTCTCCGCGCGCCCAGGAACCGGCGAGGGCGCCCATCATCGCGTCGCCGCAACCCTCGCGGAAGCCGTGATCGAAGCTGGGCGGCGTCAGCTGGAAGGCCTCCTCGCCGTCGAGCACGAGCGCGGGGAGCTCGCCGCGCGTGATCACCACGCGCTCGGCACCGCCGTCGCGCAGGCGCTGAGCCGCGGCGAGCAGCTGCTCGGGTGTTGCGACGGGTCCCTGCACGAACTCCGCGAGCTCCCAATCGTTGACCTTCACGAGGTCGGGCCGACCCGTCAGCGCGCTGTCCAGCCGCGGCGAGGAGAGGTCCACGAGCGTGCGCGCGCCGCCCGCGCGGGCGTTGGCCACGAGGTCCCCGTAGACCTCGAGCGGCAGCGCTTCGGCGGGCAGCGGGTTGGTGAGCACGAGCCAGCCGCACGCGAGGGCCTGAGCGCAGGTCAACGACAGCAGCTCGTCCAGCTCGTGGCGCGAGGGAGGATCGCTGAGATTCATCGCTATGAGCTCACGCTTGCCGGAGCGCCGGTCGGTCACGTAGCAGCCGCTCGGGCTGGCGCTCGCGACCAGGCGTGCCCCGCCGCCCGTGGCCCGCCCGAGCAGCGGGCGCAGCAGCTCGCCGGGCTCGCCGCCGAGGAGCCCGCAGAGAATCGGCTCGACGCCCATCGAGAGCGCCATGCCGGCCGCCCACACGCCCTGCCCGCCGGCGTGGAAGTGGATGCTCTGGCGCTCGTCGCCCTCCAGCTCGAGCGTGACGGTGAGCAGCGGGTTGGGCGCGAACAGCGCGACGGAGGAGATCATCGGTCCGGCGCGGTCGCGGTGGGTGCGAGCCTGTCGATGGCAGCCAGCTCGCGCTGCAGGCCGTCCACGATCGTCTCGGGGTCGGGCACGACATCGGCGTGCACGAGCAGGCCCACGGTGATGCGGCCGTCGTAGCTGAAGATGCTCACGCTCATGCCCACGCTGCCCGCCGTCGGCGCCCATACCAGCACCGAGCGCAGCGGGCTGCCCGCCAGGTAGACGGTCTCGCTAGGCCCCGGCACGTTCGTCATCACCGCTGTCGCCTTCGCAGTGAAGATGTCCACGATGCGGGTCTCCAGCTCCGGCGGCGTCAGCCCGACGGCCTGCAGCACCGCGTAGGAGATCGGCCCCTCGGGCGAGTGCTTGATCTCGTCCATGCGCAGCTTCAGCTCGTTCAGGCGCTCACGGCTGCTCGCGCGGTCAACGGGGAGCGTGAGCGTCACCAGCCCGAAGCGGTTGCCCAGCTCGGAGGGGACCGGCTGATCCGCCGGGCGCAGGTTGACGGGGATCGTGGTGCGGATCTCGTGCGGCTCTTCGCCGCGGGAGATCAGGTAGCGGCGCAGCGCGCCGCTGACCGCGGCGAGCATCACGTCGTTGACCGTGGCGTCGTGCGCGTGCGCGATCCGCCTGACGCGCTCCAGGGCGACCGGCCTGCTCCAGGCGACTTTGCGCGTAGCGCCGACGCTCTGCTTGAGCACGCTGGGGACCTCGCCGGGAGTGAACAGCACCTTGGCGAGCGCGCGCGCGTCCGCGGCCAGCTCCCCGCCTCGCTCGAGCGCCCGGCGCGGGCTGGAGATCGTCTGCACGCCCTCTTGCGCGATCGTCTGCGCGAGCGAGATCGAGTCGCCGAGCACCCTCGCCGGGGCGCCCGCCACGGCCCGCAGCCGCGAGCGGCCGTCGGCGACCGGGGGCGCCGCCGCCGGTGGCTCCTCATGCCCCGGGGCGGGGTCGGCGAGCGAGAGCATCACGCGCGCCAGCGCGATTCCGTCGGCGATGCAGTGGTGCATGCGCACGATCACCGCCGAGCCCGATCCCGGACCGTCGATCAGGTACATGTCCCACAGCGGCTTGCCGCGATCCAGCGGCGTCGATGCGAGATCGCCGGCGAGCGCCCGCAACGCGTCCTCGTCGCTGGGCTCCGGGAGGCCCAGGCGGTGCATGTGGCGGGTCAGGTCGAAGTCGGGGTCCTCCTCCCAGTGCGCGCCGGCAACCGTCAGGCGTCCCTCGGCCACGCGCCGGTGAAAGCGCGGGTAGGGCGCCACGAGCCGCGTTCGGACCACCTCCGCCAGCCGCTGCCAGTCCATCGGCTCGTCGAACAGCAGCACCGAGTTGATCACCATCAGGTTGGTCGGGCGGTCCATGTGCAGCCAGGCCGCGTCCGCCTTGGAGAGCGCGATGTGGGTAGGGGTGCTCATCTCCTCGACCTAGACGGACTCCGCGTAGAGGGCATCGAAGAAGTCCGCGTAACGTTCGTAGACCACGGCGCGCTTGACCTTGAGCGTCGGCGTGAGCTCGCCGGCCAGCTGGGTCAGATCGTGGTCGAGCACGCCGAAGCGCTTGACCTGCTCGATGCGTGCAAAGCGCGCGTTGGCCGCCTGCACGTCCGCGTCGAGCAGCTCGTGCACCCGCGCGTCGCGAGCCATGCTCGCCAGATCGAGCGGGATCCCCAGCTCCTCGGCGAGCTTCGGTGCCTCGTCGGCGTCCAGCGTGAGCATGCACACCAGGTAGGGGCGCCGGTCGCCGTAGACCACGGCCTCGGCGATCCAGCGCGTCTCGCGCAGGGCGTTCTCGATGTTCACCGGCGTGATGTTCTTGCCGCTCGAGGTGATGATCAGGTCCTTCTTGCGCCCAGTGAGGGTGAGGTAGCCATCCTGCGAGAGCTTGCCGGTGTCGCCTGTGCGCAGCCAGCCGTCGGCGAACGTCTCCGCGGTCGCCTCGGGGTCGCGGTGGTAGCCCGCGAACACGTGCGGACCGCGGAGCAGGACCTCGCCGTCCCTGGTGACCATCACCTCGCTGTCGGGTAGCGCGCGGCCGACCGTCCCGAAGCGGGGTGCGCTCGGGGGGTTCAGCGTGGCCGTGGCGCAGCTCTCGGTCATCCCGTAGCCCTCCAGTACGAGCACGCCGCAGGCGTCGAAGAACTCCAGCAGCTCGTGGCCGATCGGCGCCGCGCCCACGAGCGCGAGCTTCAGGCGCGGCCCGAACAGCGCGCGAACCTGCGCCAGGCCGAGACGGTCGGCGATGCGCAGCCGCATCGCGGAGACCGGTCCGAGCGGCTTGCCGGCGCGCTGCGCCGTGCGCGCCCTGCGCCCGACCTCCAGCGCCCATGCGAACAGCAGGCGCGCATGGGGTCCGCGCTCGGAGAGGGCGCTGACCACGCCGGTGTGGAGCTTCTCGTAGATTCGCGGCACAGCCACGAAGTGGGTGACCTCGACCTCGGCGATCTCCTCGAGGATCCGCTTGGGGTCGCCGTGCCAGTAGACGAGCGTCCCGCCGACGTCGAGCACGACCACCTGGGCGACCCGCGCGAGCACGTGCGCGAGCGGCAGGAACATGTAGATGACGGGCTGCACGTCGTCGAGCTCGAGCTGACTGCGGTACATCGCGGTCGCGGCGAGGAAGTTGGCGTGCGTCAGCGCACAGCCCTTGGGCAGCCCGGTCGTGCCGGATGTGTAGACCAGCGTGGCCACGTCGTCGGGCGCCACCGCGCGCACGCGCTCCTCGACCTCGCCCGGGTCGACGGTCTCGCCATGCTCCACCAGCTCTCCCAGCCCGATCGCGCCGGCCGCGTGTCCGTCGATCACGACGGTGTGTTCCAGGCGGGGGCAGCGCGCGGCGATCTGCTCGATCTTGGCGACCTGCGCAGCGTCCTCGCAGAACACCAGGCGAGCCTCGGAATGCGAGACCACGTGCTCACACTCCTCAGGGGAGTTGGTGTGGTAGATCGGAGCGATGCGCGCACCGGCGCAGAGCGCGCCGGCCTCGCACAGCGTCCACTCGGCCCGCGTCGAGCAGAGGATCGAGACGACCTCCCCGCGCTCGATGCCGAGCGCGATCAGACCCCGCGCGATCGCTCGCGCGCGCTCGCCGAGGTCGCGGTAGGTGATCGACTCGAAGCCGTCCGGCAGGGGTCGGCGCAGCGCGACTTCCCCGCCACGCTCGGACGCGGACAGGATCATGCGTCCGAGCGTGGTGGCGCCGGTGATTCGCTCGGCTACCGGCGGCAGGATGCTGGTCGAGGTCATCACCCCCAAGACTAAGGCGGACCTGCGTGCGCGCATCGGTGGCAGGCCCGGGCGCCGATCAGTAGTTAGTGCCGTAACGAAGTGGGCTCTGGAGCGCGCTCAGCGCCTGAGCATCACGTACACGACGCTCGCTGCGAAGGCCATCTGCCCGAACGCGAGCGCGGTGCCGAGGTTGGGCGCACCGAGCGCGCCGGCGAGCGCGCTGGCGAGGACGAACGCGCCGAAGATCGTGAGCAGGTCGCGTGCCACCGCGCTCACCGGGATCCTGACCGTGGAGCGCTGCAGATCACGTCAGCCGCCGCTCCAACGCGGCCACGAGCGCCTGCGGGTCCAGCTCCGGCGGTTGCTCGGCGAGCAGCTCCTGCGCGGCGCGCCGCCCGCCGAGCGCGCGCAACCCGATCTCCCCGTGCTCGGCCGCGAACTCGGTGAGCGCGCCGGCGCGGCGCGCGCGGATGCGGCTGGTCGCGAGGTCGAGGTTCTCGCGGTGTGCCTGCAGCTCCGCGACGAGCTCGTCGACGCCCTGCGGCGGCGGCAGCGAGGAGACGGCGATCACGCGCGTGGCACCGGCGCCCAGCGAGCGCAGCGCGGCGGCGAGGTCGCGCTTGGTGGCGAGCGCGATCTTGCCGAGGTCGGCCTTGGTCACGACGAGCACGTCGGGGATCTCCATGATGCCGGCCTTCAGGAACTGCAGCACGTCGCCGCCGCCCGGCTGGACGACGACGGCGACGCTGTCGGCCACCTCGGCGACCTCCGTCTCGGCCTGGCCCACGCCGACCGTCTCGATCACGACCACGTCGAAGGCCGCCGCGAGCGCCTGGCTGGCGGGCCGCGTGGCGCGCGCGAGCCCGCCGAGCCGCTCCCCGGCGGCGGTCGAGCGGATCAACACGCCGCCGTCGCTCGGGTCGAAGTCGATGCGCGCGCGGTCGCCCAGCAGCGAGCCGCCCGAGCGGCGCGAGCTGGGGTCGACGGCGAGCATCGCGACCGTGTGCCCGGCACCCCGCCAGCTGCGCAGCAGCGCCGAGAGCAGCGTCGACTTGCCCGCGCCCGGGGGTCCCGTGACGCCGATCACGTGCGCGGGCGCCTCGCATCCGAGCGCCGCCGGGGAGACCTCGCGCAGCAGCGCGGCAGACTGCTCGCGGTCACCCGCGGCGGTGCTCTCGAGGAGGTTCAGCGCGGCCGGCGCGGCGCTGAGGTCGCGCCCGCGCAGGCGCCTGCCGAGCGCGGCCCCGTCGGCGCTCACGCCGGCGAGCCGTTGGCGGACGTGCCGCCCGGGCCGGTTCCCACCAGCGCGAGGATCTCGCGCATGATGCGCGTGATGTCGAAGTCCTTGGGCGTGTACACGGCGGACACGCCGGCGCTGCGCAGCAGCGCGACGTCCTGGTCGGGAATGATCCCTCCGACGATCACCGGCGCCTGCACGCCCGAGTCGCGCAGCGCGTCGATCACGGCCGGGATCAGCTCCCGGTGGGAGCCGGAGAGGATCGAGAGGCCGACCACGTGCACGCCCTCCTGCAGGGCCGAAGCGGCGATCTGCGCGGGGGTCAGGCGGATGCCCTCGTAGACGACGTCCATGCCCGAGTCCCGCGCGCGCACCGCGATCTGCTCGGCGCCATTGGAGTGGCCGTCCAGGCCCGGCTTGCCCACGAGGATCTTCGGCCGCCGACCGAGCTGCTCCTGCAGGCGGGCCACCTCGCTGCGCAACTCGTCGAGGTCGCCGTCCGCAGCGGCCGCGGCCGCCTCGCCGACGCCCGTGGGCGCGCGGTAGCTGCCGAAGACCTCGCGCAGCGTGCGCGCCCACTCCCCGGTCGTGGCGCCCGCTCGGGCGGCCGCGATCGTGGGGATCATCAGGTTCTCGGCGTCCTCGGCGCCGCCGGCCGCGGCGGCCAGCGCAGCGAGCGCGTGATCGACGGCCGCCTGGTCGCGCTGCCCGCGCCAGCGGCGAACGGCCTCGATCTGCTCGGCTTCCAGCGCGGGGTCCACGACCAGGATCCCGCCCTCGGCGTCGGCGGTCAGCGGCGACTCCTCGGACTCGACGAAGCGGTTCTGCCCGACGACCACCTGCTCGCCGGACTCGATGCGGCGCAGCCGCTCGCGGTGGGAGTCCACGAGCGCGGCCTTCATGTAGGGGACGGCCTCGACCGCGCCGCCGTGCTCGGCGACCACGGCCATCTCCGCCCGCGCCCCGCCCAGCAGCTCCGCCACCAGCCCGTCCATCACGATCGAGCCCTCGAAGATGTCGGGGTACTCCAGGACGTCGGTCTCGTAGGCGAGCACCTGCTGGATGCGCAGCGACCACTGCTGGTCCCACGGGCGCGGAAGGCCGAGCGCCTCGTTCCAGGCGGGCAGCTGGATCGCACGGGCACGCGCGTCGCGGCCGAGCGTGACCGCGAGCACCTCGAGCACGATCCGCTGGACGTTGTTCTCGGGCTGCGCCTCGGTCAGGCCGAGCGAGTTGACCTGCACGCCGTAGCGGAAGCGAAGGTGCCGCGCGTCGCTGACGCCGTAGCGCTCACGTCCCAGCTCCTCCCACATGATCGCCATCGCGCGTAGCTTGGCGTGCTCCTCGATGAAGCGCACGCCCGCGTTGACGAAGAAGGAGATGCGACCGAAGACCTGTTCCATCAGCTCGCCGGCACGGCCGTCCGCGTGTCCGCCGATGCGCTCGCGGGCGGCGTCGAGCACGGCGATCGCGTTGCTCATCGCGTAGGCGATCTCCTGCACCGGCGTCGCCCCGGCCTCCTGCAGGTGGTAGGAGCAGATGTTGATCGGGTTCCACTTGGGCACGTGCTCGACGGTGTAGGCGATCATGTCCGCGATCAACCGCATCGAGGGGGCCGGCGGGAAGGCGTAGGTGCCGCGCGCGAGGAACTCCTTGATGATGTCGTTCTGGGTGGTTCCCTGCAGCTGCTCCTGGGCCACGCCCTGCTCCTCGGCCGCGACGATGTAGAGCGCGAGCAGCCAGGCCGCGGTGGCGTTGATCGTCATCGAGGTGTTCATCTCGGCGAGGGGGATGCCGTCCATCAGCGCGGCCATGTCGCCACGGTGGGAGATCGGCACGCCGACCTTGCCGACCTCGCCGCGCGCGAGCTCGTCGTCGGGGTCGTAGCCCGTCTGGGTGGGCAGGTCGAAGGCGA
>Ga0209415_10002321_pt1 | contig 35654 bp, 33 predicted proteins | sample PeaSoiSIISIP2007_FD_187696 | JGI IMG/M metagenome (GOLD analysis project Ga0209415, IMG submission 187696) | Peat soil microbial communities from Weissenstadt, Germany - SII-SIP-2007 (SPAdes) (version 2) | ecosystem: Environmental > Terrestrial > Soil > Wetlands > Peat | place: Germany... | reverse complement strand
GCACAGCGCGGGACGCGCTCGCTGGTGAGTGAAAACAATCGCGGCCCGCTGCGTTGTGCGCGATGTTTACTGAGGAGGCGGTTTTGATCAAGCTCGACATTATAAACGAAGTCGTCAACCGGACGGGTATCACCAAGACGAAAGCCGAGATGGCCGTCGAAACCGTTTTCGAGAGCATGAAGCGCGCCCTGGGCCGTGGGGAGCGCATCGAGCTTCGCGGCTTCGGCATCTTCAACGTCCGTCCGCGGAAGACCGGCATCGGCCGCAACCCTCGCACGGGCGCTGAAGTCGCCATCCCCCCGGGCAAGGCAGTGCGCTTCAAACCCGGCAAGGAGTTGCAGACGCTCCAGTAGGCGTCTCGATTCGTGTGTCGACGAACGGCTACACGCCTGCGCCAGCGGCGTCTCCGCACGCAGTTTCGCCCCCGGGCGCCGCGCCGGTGGTTCAGGCCCCCGTGTATACAGCCCGGTATGGCGAACACGTTCGGCCCCGGCATCGCTACTGGCTCCACGGCCTGCTCCTCCTTCTAACGCTCTTCACGACGACGGTGGTCGGCGCGGGCCTCGCTGAACGGTTTACCCACGATCTTCCCTTCGACTTCGATCTCGAGGGTTTTCTGCGAGTCTGGCACGACCCGGCGTACCTGCTGCTGGGGTTGCCTTTCTCGCTTACGCTGCTCGCGGTGCTGATGGCGCACGAGATGGGGCACTACATCACGGCGCGCTACTATCACGTCGACGCGACCCTGCCATTCTTCATCCCGGCCCCGACGTTGATCGGCACCCTGGGCGCTTTCATCCGCATTCGTTCCGCAATCCTTTCGAAGCGAATTCTTTTCGATATCGGGATCAACGGTCCGCTCGCGGGATTTGCGCTGCTGGTTTGGCCGCTGGCGGCGGGCTTATCGCTTTCGAAAGTGGTGCCGGGAATCGGCACGCAGGGCGACCTGGTATTCGGCACGCCCCTGATTCTGCGCCTGTTCGAATGGGTCCTGTTCCCCGGCGTTCCTGCGAGAGATATTTATCTGCACCCGGTGGCTCGCGCCGCGTGGGTGGGGCTGCTTGCCACGGCATTGAATCTCCTGCCCATCGGTCAGCTTGATGGCGGTCACGTGCTGTATGCGTTTCTGGGGGAACGGACGCGCCGCCTTTCACGGATTTTCATCGGCGTGTTGGTGGCGCTGGGATGCTACCAGCTGTTCACCACGTCCTACACGACGGGCTACAGTTGGCTGGTGTGGGCGGCTTTACTGTTCTTTTTCGGCATGCGTCACCCGGCGATATTCGATCCGGCTCCCATAGGGCGAACCCGCACCTGGTTCGGGATCGCGGCGCTTCTCATCTTCATCCTTTCCTTTACCGTTAGTCCCATCCGTACCGCGAGCCCGTGAAAATCTCGGCTACCATCATCACGTTCAACGAAGAGCGCAACCTGCCCCGCGCGATCGAGAGCCTGCGCTGCGCCGATGAAATTGTAGTGATGGACAGCGGTTCGATCGACCGGACGGTGGAGATCGCCCAGAAGCTGGGCGCGAGGGTGGTGGAGAGCGCCTGGCCCGGCTACGCCAATCAGAAGAACCGGGCGGCCGAGCAAGCCACCTACGACTGGATCCTGTCGATCGATGCCGACGAATCGCTGAGCGAGGCCCTCGAAGGCGAAATCTGGCAACTGAAGAAGAACGGCGCCCAGCACGACGCCTACACCATGCCGCGGATGGCGCAGTATTTGGGGCGCTGGATCCGCCATTCAGGCTGGTACCCCGATCGCAAGATCCGCCTCTACGATCGCCGGAAAGCCCGCTGGGTGGGCGATTTCGTTCACGAATCGGTGAAGGTGGATGGCCACGTCGGGCACTTCGAGTCAAACCTGCTGCATTTCACGTGCAGCTCGCTGTCCGAGCATCTGAAGACGATGGATCGCTATACCACGCTCGCGGCCGAGCAACTGCTGGCGCAAGGCGAAAAAGTCACCTGGACGCGTCTGGCGCTCGAACCGCCCTGGACTTTCTTTCAGACGTACGTGTTGAAGCTCGGATTCCTGGATGGAGTGGAGGGACTGGCGATCGCCAACATGGCCGCGTTCTATAACTTCGTCAAGTACGCAAAAGCGCGCTTCATGAGCCCCGGGCGTTAGGCATGCGCACGCTGCATGTCGATACCGGCCGCGAGATGGGCGGCGGACAATGGCAGGTCCTGTATCTGCTCGAAGGGTCGCGCGCGACAGATGGCGGGACCCGGCCGCGGGGGCCGCTTCCAGATGCCACGCTCCTCGCGCCCGCAAACTCGCCGCTGTTCCGGGAAGCGCAGCGGCGTGGGGTCCACGTCATCCCACTCTCCCTTCGCGCGCTCGCCCGTCTCGCGCGGAACGTGGACGTGGTGCATGCCCACGATGCGCGAGCGCATACGCTGGCAGTGGTGGCCGGGGGCGCGCCGTTGGTGGTCTCGCGGCGCGTTGGGTTTCCCGTCCGTAGATCCGTCGGGTCGCGCTGGAAATACGCTCGCGCGGCGCTTTATCTCGCGGTTTCGAAGTACGTGGCTTCGGAGTTAACAGACGCCGGTGTGCCGGAACAGAAGATTCGCGTGGTCTACGATGGAGTGCCGATTCCCGCCCGCGCCACGCGGGAGCCCGGACGGGTGGTGGCCCTGGCGGGTAAGTGCGAGGAAATTGTGCGTATTGGCTCTGGCATCGCCGGTATCTCGCCGCATTTTACAGCGAAGCAGATCACATCAAAGCATTTCACATCAGAGCATTTCACATCAGAGCTGTGGCAAGATCTCTCTACGGCCAGCATTTTTGTGTATGTGAGTGAGATGGAGGGTCTGGGTTCGGCCGCGCTGGCAGCCATGGCTTCGGGGGTTCCGGTGATCGCCGCGAGCGCCGGGGGATTGGCGGAGGTAGTGGAGCATGAGCGGACCGGCCTGTTGATAGGCTCCCCGGTAGAGCCGCCGGAACTCGCGGCCGCTATTCGAAGACTGTTGGATGATCCCGCCGCCGCGGCGGAAATGGGACGCAGGGGCAGGGAACGGGTGATGCAAAATTTTTCAGTGGAAGCCATGCGGGAACGTACGCTGCGCGCTTACGGGGATATTTCCCCATGTTAACGGCTGCGCTCGAAGGAATGCCCGCCGTTGTTCTTGCTTTTCTCGCCGGATTGCTGATCGGCAGTTTCCTGAATGTCTGTATTTTCCGGCTGCCGCGCGATCTTTCCGTGGTGGCGCCACGGTCCTTCTGTCCCGCCTGCGAAAAGACCATCGCCTGGTACGACAATATCCCGGTTCTGAGCTACGTGCTTCTGCGCGGGCGCTGCCGCCACTGCGGGGAACACATCACGCTTCGCTATCCGCTGGTTGAATTAGCCACGGGGCTGGCGTTTGCCCTCTGCGTGGCGGGCCTGGGACTGACGCTCCCGGCGCTCAAGTATTCGGTCTTCTCCGCGATCCTGATCACCCTGATCGCCTGCGACCTGGAGGAGCGAATCCTGCCGGACGAATTCACTTTGGGCGGGACGCTGGTGGGCCTGGTCTTCTCGGCATTCGTGCCGCTCGAATTTGGGCTGGCGCGCATTCTGCTTCCGATCTCCGTGGGAGAGCCTTGGGTATCGGTGGGAGAATCCGCGCTGGGGGCGGCGTTTGCGAGCGGAGCGATCTGGCTGGTGGCGGTGATCTATCAGAAGGTCCGGCATCGCGAAGGACTGGGCTTGGGCGATGTGAAGATGATCGCCATGATCGGCTCCTTCCTCGGGCTGCGGCAAGCGATGCTGACGTTGATCGTGGCGTCGTTATTCGGCGCCGTCAGCGGACTGCTGTATATCTTGATCACCCGAAAAGACGCTTCAACGTACGAACTGCCGTTCGGCACCTTCCTTGGATTGGCGGCGCTCGCGGTCGCGCTGGTTGGGGAGGTCATTCTGGTGTGGTATTCCCAGCTGGGGGCCCCTTAGGTAACAGCCCGCTAAACGGAGCGCGGCGGCATTGTTGCCTGGCTGAAATGAGGGCGCCGCCGCGCCCTTTGCGGGAGCCCGGAGGGCCCAGTCGCCAGACGCCAGGGCCAGGGGCCAGTCGCCAGGGGCCAGGGCACACCTCTATTCGACTTATCGCACGAACCATTGGGACAGCGGACTAGCCGGCCGGCCGGAGCAGGACCTTCAGCACTCCCTTCGTGGCGGCCCGATCGAACGCCTTGCGGGCCTGGTCGAGCGGGAATTCCTCAGAGATCAGTTTTTCTACCCGCACTTCCCCCTTCGCCAACAAATCGATCGCCGGTTCAAACCGTCCGCACCGCGAACCCACCAGTGTGACTTCGTTCACAATCGCCGGAGCCGTGTCCACCGATACCAGGCCGTGCACGGTCGATTTCATCACCACAATTCCGCGCGGCTCGCACATCGCGATCGCGGATCGCAGCCCTTCCGCCGACCCCGTCGCGTCGACGACCATGGGGTAGGTACGTTCCGGCAGGTATTTTCCCGCGACGTCGGCCGTTACTCCCACCTCCTCGGCGATCCGCATCTTCTCCCGATGACGGCCCAGCAGATGCACTTTTGCGCCGTGCGATTGCAGTACCTGCGCGACCAGCAGCCCCAGTTTTCCGTCGCCCAGTACGGCGATCCGCTGGCCCTTGGGGATCTTCACCTGATCCAGAATCTCGCAGGCCGCGGCGACGGGTTCGATAAAAACGGCATGCTCGGTTGGAATGGTTTTCGGGACGCGGTGCAGGTTCACCAACGGCAGCGTCAGGAATTCCTGAAATGTTCCGGGATGCTTCACAATCCCGAGGACGGTGCGACGGGGGCAGTGCCGCCCCAGTCCACGCCTGCACCAATCGCATTTGCCGCAGGCGAGATTGATTTCCCCAGCGACGCGCTGGCCTATCCAATTCTGAGCGCGGACTCCGAGGCGTGCGCTTTCGTCTGGCAACTCGTCATTTACAGCGACCACTTCGCCGACGAATTCGTGCCCCGGCGTTCCGGAGAATCCGTAGTATCCCCGCCGGAGTTCGAGGTCGGTGGAGCAAATCCCGGCGGCGAGCAACCGGATGCGGGCAAAGCCGCGCGGAATCCGGGGCAAGGTCCGCTCGCGTACGCTGATGCGGCCAGACTGTAGGTGGACGGCAAGCATTCGTGATCTCAATTCGATTGTCGCGGAAAAAATCGGGGAGGACGAATCGGGCGGAAAAGACCGGGGAGAACATGAACTGGACTCCTGGAGTGAGACACGAAGTTAAGGGGTAATTCGGGCAGCTTAGGCGACGACGTCCGGCCTGGTACCTACCAAGCCATGCTGCGGCAGACTAAACTCAAGGAGAGGCTCCAATGACAAGGAAGTACTCACTTCTGATCGAAGGCGACGAGGTAGGATATAGTGCGCACGTTCCCGAGTTGCCTACGATCCTTGTGACAGGAAAATCCGTGGACGAATTGACCCGCCGTGCGACCGAGGCGATTCAGTTGTGGTGGGAAAGCACTGATCAGACCGCGTCTCCGACCGCATTGCGGCGGGAGATCGAGGTCGAGCTACCGTCGTAAGCGTCGGGACGCTCTCTTCCGTCACCGGTTTCCCGGTCTCGTCACCGGTCTCGGTCTCGGTCTCGGGAGATTCAGCTTGCGCTAAAGCTCTACTCTTAGCGATGGGAAAAACGCGCCAGGCGGTAGTGTGCAGTAAAGCGCAAACGAATGGGTTAGCATTCAGAGAAGACCCTTTTTCGCTAGGGGCGAAAGGTATAGCGAGCCGGATGAAACGCACGCAATGAAACCGCCAATCATTCAGAGGAGCCATTCAATGTATCCGTATGGAAGCAAGCCAGTGCAACATTTGTTCAAAGTCTTTTTGATTGTTTCCTGTTTCGCGCTGCTCGCGCCGCAAGCGCCGGGCCAAGCCGCAGGCCAGCCATCGACCAAGGACGGCGAATGGCCCCATTACACGGCCGATCTGAAGGGGACGAAATATTCCCCCGCCGATCAGATCAACGCGTCGAACTTCAACAAGCTGGAGGTGGCCTGGCGCTTCAAGACCGACAATCTGGGCGCGCGTCCGGAATTCAAGCTGGAGGGGACGCCGCTGATGATTAAGGGCGTGCTCTACGCGACCGCCGGCACGCGGCGGTCCGTGGTCGCGCTCGACGCCAAGACGGGCGAGTTGATCTGGGCCCACAGCATGCGGGAAGGACGGCGCGCCGCGATCGCTCCCCGGCAACTCTCCGGACGCGGTCTCTCGTTTTGGACCGACGGCCACGGCGACGATCGCGTTGTATACGTGACCACCGGTTACCGGCTGGTGGAGCTCAACGCCAAGAACGGCGCGGTGATCCCCTCGTTCGGCAAGGACGGGATCGTCGACATGAAAGTGGGAGCGGTGACCGGGCTCAATCAGCAAATCGATCTCGAAACGGGAGAGATCGGGTTGCATTCGACGCCGGCCGTGGTGAAGGGCGTGGTAGTGGTCGGATCGTCGTTCAAGGAAGGCACGCAGCCGATCACGCACAACAACACCAAGGGAATGGTCACCGCTTACGACGTGCGGACCGGCAAGAAGCTGTGGCAATTTAACACCATCCCGAAACCGGGCGAGTTCGGCTACGACTCGTGGCTGAACGACTCGGCCGAGGTCAACGGGAATGCCGGCATCTGGACGCAGATTACGGCGGACGAGGACCTCGGGCTGGTGTATTTGGCGGTCGAGGATCCGACTTCGGATCAATATGGCGGACACCGGCCCGGAAACAATCTGTTCGCCGACAGCCTGGTGTGCGTCGATCTAAGGACCGGAAAGCGCAAATGGCACTATCAGGTGGTGCATCACCCGATGTGGGACTACGATCTCTCCTCGGCGCCGATTCTGGCCGACATCAACGTCAACGGCCGCGCGATTAAGGCCGTGGCGCTTCCGAGCAAGGAAGCGTTTCTCTACGTCTTCGATCGCGTGACGGGCCAGCCGGTCTGGCCAATCGAGGAGCGGCCCGTGCCCAAGGGCGATGTGCCCGGCGAGTGGTACTCGCCCACCCAGCCCTTCCCGACCAAGCCGCCGGCCTACGCGCGCCAGGCGATTACGAACGACGAACTAATCGACTTCACGCCGGAGCTCCGCGCGAAGGCGCTGGAGAACGTGAAGATGTATCGGATGGGACCGATGTTTCTGCCTCCGGTGGTGAGCAAAGTCGAAGGACCCCTCGCCGCGCTGACCATCGGAACGCTGGGCGGAGGCACGAACTGGCCGGGCGCTTCGTATGATCCCGAAACCCACACGGTGTTCGCGCAGGCCGCCAATGCCGGCGTATCGCCGCTGGGACTGGTGGAACCACCGCCGGGATATTCGGACATTCGATACCTGGCCGGCGTTGCGGGCCGCGAATTCCGGCTCAATGAAGGCCCGGGCTTCGGTAGCAGCTCCGATGCGCCTAAAGTCAGCGAGAGCCAGGCGCGTCTGAACGCCGTTCTCCACAAGGACGCGAGCGCGCGCCCCACTCCGACGCCCGGGGGCGGTGGTGGCGGACTCCTGGTTGACGGTCTGCCGCTGGTGAAGCCGCCTTACGGCGTGCTCTCGGCGATCAATCTGGATCGCGGCGATCTGGCGTGGCAGGTTCCACACGGTGATACGCCGGACGGAGTGCGCAATCATCCCGCGCTCAAGGGGCTCAACATTCCGAAGACCGGTCAACAAGGCAGCGTCGGATTGGTGGTGACCAAGACGCTGGTGATCCTGGGCGACCCCCAGGTGACGACGACGGCGCAGCATCCTCGCGGGGCGATGTTGCGCGCCTACGACAAGAACACAGGACAACAGGTGGGGGCGGTGTGGATGCCGGCGCCGCAGAGTGGATCGCCGATGACCTACACATGGCAAGGGAAGCAATACATCATCGTCGCCGTGAGCGGCGGTGCGTATAGCGGCGAGTACATAGCGTTTGCGCTGCCAGAAGCGGACTAACATCGAAACGCCGTCTCAGGAATTCGTCGCAACCGGGGAAAATCTTGGGGGCAGTCCGCCCGCGGCGCGGAAGAGCTAGCTGAAAAATGGGGACACTGTAGCCTGTCCCGCGATGTATTGTCGAAACTCAAGGGTTTCCGTGGCGTGGACAAGCCATGGTGTCCCCACTTTTCGCCGGAGTCCGCCGATTGGGACAGTCCCCGATCTTCCAGGAGGAAGAGCAACCCGGTGACGATCGCCGTCACGCCGCTGCGCCCTCCGACCGCCACACCGGCGGCGCTTTCGATATGGGGAACCTGGGGACGAGTCCCGATTTTCTCCTGGTCTAAACTTACCCGTACTTTAGACTTACTGATCTAAACTGATGGAATATGGCTTCCGAGACGCAAACGCGCACGGCGACGATCGATTCCTCCCGGGTGCACGCCGAGCTGGTCTGCTTCGAGCCCTCTTGCCGTACACGGTTCGCGATCACCGAAGTCCTTTACAACTGCCCCCGGTGCGGGGGGCTGATCGAGGTGATCTACACGGGCGACCGGCCCGATGCCGCGACTCTGCGCCGATTATTTCGCGAGCGCCGGATGAGCAACCTGCCGCTCGACGCGAGCGGAGTCTGGCGATATCGCGAACTGCTGCCGTTTCTCGACGACTACCGGCACGTGGTCACGCTGGGAGAAGGGAATACGCGGCTGCTGGATGCGCCGCTCGCAGCCCGCTACGGCGGCCTCGAACGAATCGAGTTCAAGCACCAGGGCTTCAATCCTACCGGATCGTTCAAGGACAACGGCATGACGTGCGGAGCTTCGCAAGCGCGCCGTCTTCAGATGCGCCGCGTGGCCTGCGTGTCGACGGGAAACACGTCGGCGTCCATGGCGGCCTATGCGGCGGCCGGAGAACTGGAGGCGCTGATCTTCCTGCCGCATGGAAACATCTCCTTCGGCAAGCTCGCCCAGGCGCTTGAGTACGGCGCGAGAACCTTCGAGGTCGAGGCCAATTTCGACCAGATTCTGGCCTTGGTGCGCGTGCTCGCCGAGCGTATCGGCATCTACCTGCTCAACTCCATGAACCCTTTCCGCGTGGAAGGGCAGAAGACCATCGTGTTCGAAATGATGGATCAGCGCGACTGGCGCGCTCCCGATTGGATCGTGCTGCCGGGCGGGAACCTGGGGAATACATCGGCTTTCGGAAAGGCTCTGCGCGAGCTGCACGAGCTGGGGCTGATCGACAAAATGCCGCGGCTGGCCGTGGTGCAGGCGGAAGGTTCGGCTCCGTTCCATGAATTCTTCACCAAGGGCGGCGAGTTCCGCGCCGTCACGAAGCCGGAGACGCTGGCTACGGCGATTCGCATCGGAGATCCGGTGTCATGGCCCAAGGCTTTACGCGAAGTTCGGGCATCGAACGGACTGGTGGAAAAGGTGACCGAGCAGGAAATCGCCGACGCCAAGGCGCAAATCGGGCGCTGCGGCATCGGGTGCGAGCCGGCCTCCGCCGCGACGCTCGCCGGTATTCGCAAGCTGACCGCGGAGGGGACGATCGATCGCGGCGCGGATGTCGTGGCAGTGCTGACCGGCAACGTGCTGAAGGATCCGGACTACATCTACCGCTACCACACGGGTACGCTCGAAGGTCCCGGCGGCAGGAAGATCCAGTCTACGTTCGGCAACCGTTCTGTCGTCGTTCCGAACGACCCCGACCGCATCGCCGAACTTTTGCGTTAACCGGAAGGCGGATCGCCAAGTGCCCGAGGGTGCACGGCTTGGAGGTGATGCAGATTCGGTTTGCCTGGTGGGGCGGACCCCCAGGTCCGCGGCCGACGCCCGCGTCGGCCTTTGTTTACAAGCGAAAAGCCGGACCAGGGGGTCCGGCGCGGACGAGGGCGTCCGCCCCACCTACTGTTCACTCGGTGAGACGCATTACACAAAATGCCCGGCTCCCGCTACCGCCCGGCCTTGGTCCACGGCTATAATCGGGATGTGAAAAAGCTTACGCTGCTGATGGTTGCGGTCGCGCTTCTGGCCGCCTGCTCGAAGAACATCCAAAATTCGGATGCTGTCCGGCAAAGTATCGTCGACTACCTCAAGGGTCGAACCGGCCAAACCGGGCTCAACATGGATCTCATGCAGTTGGACGTGACCGCCGTCTCTTACGCGAAGGATGAGGCGCGCGCCACCGTCTACTTCCGCCCGAAGAATTCCCCGGACGGCGGAGGCATGGCGATGAACTACGTGCTGGACCGTAAAGGCAGCAAGTGGGTAGTGAGAGGACGCCAGGAAAACGGAGCGAATCCTCACGGCGGCGGCGCGGCCGAGGGCGGAGGTGCGGCGGACGGCGGTACGGCGATGCCACCCCTGCCCGCCCTGCCGCCAGGTCACGGATCGACGAGTACCGGAGCGGCGCCGGGTGGCGAGATGCCAGCCGGGCATCCCGCGGTGGGATCGAAGCAATGAAGACGGTCGCGGTTCTGGGCGGAGGCCCCGCTGGCGCCTTTGCCGCGGAACGCCTGGCACGGGCCGGCCTGAAGACCATCCTGTTCGATGAAAAGCTGGCCTGGGAGAAGCCTTGCGGAGGCGGCCTTACCTACAAGGCTTATCAGCAATATCCGTTTCTGATCGATAACGACACCCCCAAGCGGCTGGTGCGTGAAACGTGGCTTTCGGCCCCCCAGGCGGGCGAAGTCAAGATGACGCTCTCGCATCCGCTGGTGATCTACTCGCGCAAGGACTTGAATCAGATGCTGCTGACGCGCGCGGAACGGTCCGGCGCGGCGATCGAAAAAACCAGGGTGCTGGGAATCGAGCGGCGCGCCCGCGGGTGGAATCTCCGGACCAAGGGCGGCTCGGTGGAGGCGGATTTCTGCATCGTCGCGACCGGCGCGCGGAATCCGTTGCGCGAAGTGGGCACGGAGTGGAGCGCGAACGACACCATGAGCGCGTTGGGATATTACGTGCCGGCGTCGCAGGAGCAGATCGATATTCAATTTCTTCCCCGGCTGGAGGGTTATATCTGGGTGTTCCCGCGCTGTGGGCACTTGTCCGTGGGAATTTGCGGGAAAGGCGAACCGGCGCATTCTCTTCGCAAGCGTCTGGAAACTTACATGAGCCAGCGCGGCATCGTCTGGAAGGGCGCGGCGTTCTACAGCCACATGCTGCCCTCGCTCGAGCCGGCCGGCTGGCGCCGGAATCGCGTGGCGGGAGACGGGTGGCTCGCGGTGGGCGATGCCGGCGGGTTGGTCGACCCGATCACCGGGGAAGGCCTGTACTATGCGATGCGGTCGGGCGATCTGGCGAGCCAAGTGGTGCTCGATGACGCGCACGGTGTTCTCGAAAAGGCCGCGGCTTACCGGGACCTGGTGGCGCGCGAGTTTGCTCACGATCTGGAGTTTGCAGCCACGCTCGCAAAGCGTCTTTTCCTGGGCCGGTTCCTGTTTAACGCGGTTCCGGCGCGGATGGTCCAGTTCATCCGCCGGAGCCCCCGCTTCTGCGATCTGATGCAGGATATGTTTGCCGGTACGCAGCCTTACCTGGGCTTAAAAAATCGGCTGCTGCGGAACTTGAACGGAACCCTTCAGGAAATGCTGATGAGCGTCAGTCTGGGACGGTTCATTCCCGGAAGCTCGCGCGCCGGTCTATGAAGACATCGCAATCCGAATGCCTGTTCGCCCGGGCGCAGGTCCGGATTCCGGGCGGCGTGAATTCGCCGGTCCGGGCGTTCCTCGGAGTGGGGGGCGTGCCGCGCTTCATCGCCCGGGGCGAAGGCTCGCGCATCTTCGACGTCGACGGCAACTCGTATATCGATTATGTTGGCTCCTGGGGGCCAATGCTGCTGGGGCATCGCCCGCCGTTCGTGATCGAGGCGCTGCGCGAGTCCCTGGAGACCGGTACCAGCTTCGGAGCGCCCACCGAGCGCGAGGTGGAATTCGCCGAGCTGATTTCTCGAATCGTGCCGTCCATGGAGATGACGCGCCTGGTGAACTCCGGCACCGAGGCCACCATGAGCGCCTTACGCCTGGCGCGGGGCTTCACGGGCCGCGACCTGACCATCAAGTTCGAGGGTTGCTATCACGGCCATGTCGACTCGCTGTTGGTAAAAGCGGGCTCCGGGATGGCTACGCTCGGTATCGCCGATACCGCCGGCGTGCCGAAAGGATTCGCGGAGACGACCATCGCGTTGCCCTACAATTCGATCGCGGCCGTGGAGCAGGCCTTCGCCGAGCAAGGCGATCGGATCGCCGCGGTGATTGTCGAGCCGGTGGTGGGCAATATGGGATGTGTTCCTCCGGTCCCTGGATTTCTGGAAGCGCTGAGGGATCTGACCACGCGCCATGGAGCTCTGCTGATCTTCGATGAGGTGATGACCGGTTTTCGCGTGGCCCTGGGGGGCGCGCAGCAGCGATTTGGTATTCGTCCGGACCTGACCACGCTCGGTAAGATCGCCGGCGCGGGTCTGCCGCTGGCGGTTTACGGCGGCCGCGCGGACATCATGAAGAAGATTGCCCCGGTCGGGCCAGTCTATCAGGCAGGAACGCTCTCGGGGAATCCGCTGGCCGTGTCGGCCGGACTCGCCATGCTGCGCTACCTGATAGCGCACCCGGAGGTTTACGACACCCTCGAAGCGCGATCGGCCCAGCTCACGGCATTCGCACCTCCCGGCGTCACGGTGAATCGAGCGGGTTCGATGTTCACGCTCTTCTTCACGCCGGACCCGGTGACGGACTGGCAGTCTGCCAAACGCAGCGACACCGCGCGCTTCGGCAAATTCTTTCACTTCCTCCTGGAGCGGGGCGTATATATCGCGCCGTCGCAGTTCGAAGCGGGATTCGTTTCGGCCGCGCACAGTGAGGAGGACATCCGCCAAACAGTGGAGGCAGTCCGTGAGTTTTTCGCCAACTGACAGATCTCTATCCAGGCTGCGTAAACAGGTTACTGCAAGAGTCTAAGACAAAGTTGGCCGCTGATGAACACGGATAAACGCCGATTGAAAACAAGTTCTTGGTGTCGGCGAATCAGCGTTCATCTGCGTTTATCGGCGGCCAAGAAGTTTTCCGACGCGAACCTCAACCGCGCGACGGGTAGAAGATCTCCAGTTCCACGGGGCCGCCCGATCCGCACCCCAGCTTCCCCGCAGCGGATGCCTGGTTCGCCGCAACTTCGATATACCCTGAACTGCCGACGATGGCGAACAGCTCGCCGATGTCGACTTCCGCGTACGTCAGAGCCAGCCGGTGGATGCGCTCGAGACCAATCCGCAACTCAAACGGCCGCGTCTTGATCTCGTCAAAGGCGTCGATGTGAAGATTCGTGACCAGGTTGCCGAAGCGGTCCACTTTGAGAATCGAGCCGGACCATACGTGGCCGTTGGTCCGCGCCGGTTTGAAGAGCCACGATCGCACGTAATCGCGGACGATCTTGCCGAACTGGCCGGGCGATGCGCCATTTGCCAGATGCGCCGCGGCGGGAGCGAACACGTCGCGGCCGTGGAAGGTGCGGCTCACCTGCTTGCGCATCATCTTGGGATTGGAGATGATGCGTACCTTGTGAGGCGACGCGTCGTAAATCATGGAGAGCACGCCGTTGTCCGGTGCGATGAAATATTGGCCCGCTGCTTCGACCAGAATCGGACGGCGCGACGTGCCGACGCCCGGATCGACGATCACGACGTGAGCCGTTCCCTTGGGGAAGTACGACCATGCCTGGGCGATGGCAAACGAGGCCTCGCCCAGCTCGAAGGGAGGGATCTCATGCGTGATGTCCACAATCCGGGCGCGTGGCGCGATGCCCAAAATCACGCCCTTCATCGCGCCCACAAAGTGGTCCGCCTGCCCGAAATCCGTAGTCAACGTGATGAGACCGCTGCGCATGTGCTGATAATATCGTAAGAAGCCCCATGGAACATTATTATTTCGATCACAACGCAACCACACCCGTCTCAAGAGAAGTGTTCGAGGCCATGGCGCCGATGATGACGGAGATATACGGGAACGCTTCCAGCATCCACTACTACGGCCAGACCGCGCGAGGCGCGCTCGACGAAGCCCGGAGACAAGTAGCGGCGCTTCTGGGCGCGACCGCGGACGAAATCGTGTTCACCAGTTGCGGGACCGAGTCGGATAACCTGGCGTTGTTCGGCGCGGCGCAGAACGCGCATGCGATCACCACGACGGTGGAACACAGCGCCATTCGGACCACGTGCGGCGAGCTCGGATCGGTGACGTTTGTCCGTGTAGACAGCCGCGGCTTGGTGGACCCCGAGGACATCCGAAAAGCGATCCGCCGGGATACGAAACTGATCAGCGTGATGCACGCGAACAATGAGCTGGGAGTGATTCAGCCGATCGAAGAGATTGCGAAAATCGCCAAGGAAGCCGCAATCCCGTTCCATTCCGATGGAGTTCAGGCGGCTGGCAAGATTCCAGTGGATGTCGCGAAACTCGGTGTCGATCTCTATTCGATCAGCGGCCACAAACTGTACGCGCCCAAAGGCGTGGGGGCGCTGTTCGTGCGCAAGGGGACCGCCCTGCACCCGATGATGTTCGGGGGTCCGCATGAACACAAAATGCGCGCCGGAACGGAGAATGTGGCAGGCGCAGTTGCGCTGGGCTGTGCGGCGGAATGGCTGGTGAAGCACGGAGCCGTGGAAGCTGCGCGCGAAGGCCAACTGCGCGACCGGATGGAGCGGGGAATTCTCGCCGCCGTGCCCCATTCCTTCGTGAATGGCGCGGGCGCCCCGCGGACGCCCAACACTTCGAACATCCGCTTCGACGGCATCGACAGCGAATCTTTGCTAATCGCGCTCGACATGAAGGGATACGCCGTCTCGGCCGGCTCGGCATGCTCGGCCGGCGTAACGGAGCCGTCGCACGTTCTCACGGCGATCGGACTGACGAAGGACCAGGGACGATCGAGCATCCGGTTTTCGCTCGGCCGCTCGAACACCGTGGAGCAGGTCGACGGGATTATCGCCGCCGTCGCGGAATCGGTGGGGCATCTGCGGAAATTGTCGCCTGCGTATGTTTAGATCTGCGTATGTCTGACCCGATGCATGCATGAAAATGCACAGTCCCGGCCGATCGCGGTCGCCATGTCGGGCGGCGTGGACAGCTCAGTAGTCGCCGGGTTGTTGCATCGCAATGGCGAGCGCGTGGTCGGCATGACCATGCAGTTGTGGAACCAGCGCCGCCTGCCGGAGCTGGTGCCGGAGGGAGGCTCTTCGGGACGCTGCTGCTCGCTCGATGACGTCTACGACGCACGCTACGTCGCTCAGCGGCTGGGCATTCCCTACTACGTGGTGAATTTCGAGGACCGTTTCGAAGCGCAAGTGGTGAAGCCCTTCATCGACGAGTACCTGGCCGGACGCACCCCCGTCCCCTGCACGCTGTGCAACAACTTCATCAAGTTCGATCAGTTTCTGGACATGGCGGAGGGCATTGGAGCCGAGCGCGTCGCCACGGGCCACTATGCGCAGATCCGTTGGAATCCGGATAGCGGCCGCTGGGAGATGCGGCGCAGCGCGGACCGCGCCAAGGATCAGACCTATTTCCTTTTTGGGCTGCGGCAGGACCAGCTTGCGCGGACTATGTTTCCGCTGGGTGGATACGAGAAAGCGAAAGTGCGGGAGCTGGCGGTCGAGCTGGGCATTCCCACTGCCGCCAAGCCGGACAGCCAGGAAATCTGCTTCGTTCCCAATGGCGACTATGCGGCGTTCATTGACGCTTATTTCAGGGAGCAAGGAATTGCATCCGAGGAGACACACGGCGAGGTGGTCATGGCGGATGGCCGCGTGGTGGGCGAACACTCCGGGGTCCATCATTTCACCGTGGGCCAGCGTCGCGGTCTGGGAATCGCCGCCGGGGAGCCCCTGTACGTCATTGCAACCGAACCGGAGGCTAGGAGAGTTGTAGTCGGACGGAATGACGAGCTGCTGCGGGCCACCATGCGCGTGCGCGACGTCAATTGGATTTCCATCGCACGGCCATCGGCGCCCGTGCGGGCACAGGTGAAGATCCGCAACAAGCATGCGGCCGCGGACGCAACGATATATCCGCACCGCTCAGGCCAGACCGCGGAAGAAACAGACGCGGTCGAAATCCAATTCGATTTCCCGCAGCGCGCCGTCACTCCCGGCCAAGGCGCGGTGTTCTATTCGGGCGACCTGGTGCTGGGCGGCGGCTGGATCGAGTGAAGACGCTCGAATACTGGCTGACGCGCATCGTCCTGGGATCTCTTGCCGTCACGCCGCTAGGCTTCGCTAATGGGCTTGCCCGTTTCTACGTCCGCGCGCTGGATGTCCTCATTCCCCGGTTGCGTCGGACCGCCGTCCGCAATCTCGAACTCGCGGGTTTGGCCGGACGTGAAAGAATCGCCACCGGAGTGTTTGACTCGATCGCCCGGATCCTGGTGACCTTTGCGCGGATGCCCAGCATGAATGCGCAAAATATTTCCGAGTGGATTCGCTATGACGGACTCGAGAACTTCACCGGCGCGCTCGCTCGAGGACGAGGCGTGCTCGTAGCCACTGGCCATCTGGGGAACTGGGAGCTGAGCGCCTTCGCCCACGCTTGGATGACCGGACCCATGAGTATTGTAGTGCGTCCGCTGGATAATTCCCGCGTCGATGCGCTGGTCGAACAACGCCGGGCCCTCTCCGGCAATCACATCATCGAGAAGAAGGACGCGGCTCGTGGAATCCTTCGAGCCCTCGCTGCAGGCCAGGCCGTGGGCATTCTGATCGATCAAAATACCATGCCTGACCAGGGCGTGTTCATCGACTTCTTCGGAGTGAAAGCATGCGCGGGAACGGCGTTCGCAAAGCTCGCGAATCGCAGCGGCGCGGCCGTGGTGCCGGGCTTCGCGCTCTGGTCCGACGAGGAGAAGCGGTATGTCTTGCGCTTCTATCCGGAGGTGGAGATGACCGGCGACGTGCCCGCCGACACGCAGCGGATTCATTCAGCGCTCGAATCGATCATCCGAAAGTATCCGGATCAGTGGCTGTGGATTCACCGGCGCTGGAAGACCCGCCCCCCGGGCGAGCCGCCGTTGTATTAGTGTCGTGAGTCGGAAGTTCGTTGAGTTATTTCTGCATCACCAAGTCGTCGGCAAAACGCGGGTCATCCCGAGCGAATGCGACGGATCTGCTTTTCAAACGAACAAACAGCAGACTCCTCGCTGCGCTCGGAATGACTCGGCTCTTTTGTACTTTCATTACGTTTTTCCGACTCACCACACTAGCCGAGCGGGATGCCTCTCCCCAGCTTCAGGGCTCTTCCATGGGCGAGCTGGGCGGCGGCCACATCCTCCGCCGCGAGGCCGAGCGATTTGAAAATCGTAACTTCGTGGCCGGACATGCGCCCGGGCACTTTCTTGCCGATCACTTCTCCCAGTTCGGCGACGATGTGCCCGGGGCCGAAGCGTCCCTCGGCAATCCCCAAGACCACGTCCCCCGATTCCTGCAATGCGGCCGCGCGCGAATCGACGAACAGACGCCCTCGCTCGACCAGCGCCGGATCCATCTCTCGCTGGTTTGGCCGGCACGCTCCCACGGACACGACGCATGCCCCGTCCCGCACCCACTCGCTTTGGACCACCGGGCCCGGCGAAGAAGTTGCGAGCACGACCACATCGGAATCGCGTACGGCGTCCTCCGCGCTTCCGCAGGCGCGCACTCCGGGGCGCCGCTCCACGAATTTTCGCAGTTTCGCTTCGGTCGGGCTCCAGCACCGTATCCCGGTGAACCTGCCGGAAAGCGAGAGCGCCTCCCAATGGCTGCCCGCCTGGACGCCGCTGCCTAGGATGGCCAACACCTTCGCATCGCCCGGCGCGAGCGTTCGCACGGCGACGGCCGAGACCGCCGCGGTCCTCGCCTCCGTGATGTACCGCCCATCCATGACGGCCAGCAGTTCTCCTGTCTGGGGGTCGAGCAGTACGATCACCGCCTGGTGGGTCGGCAGGCCCCGGCGCCGGTTGGTTTCAAATACGGTGACCAGCTTCGCGCCGATCGCCGGATCGGCCTCCAGGCATGCCGGCATGCTCCCGAAGAACGCTCGATCCGGCCCCACCTCGATCACGGAGCGGACTGGCTGACGCACCTGCCCGTTCGAAAATGCCGCGAGCGTCTTCTCCATCGATTCGATCAGATCGCGCATGGGCAGCAAAGCGCGCACGTCGGTCTCGCTCAACCAGATCGCCATCTCCTGCCAGTCTAGTCGAAGCAAGTCCGCGCGCGAGGCTTGCCGGACCTATACTGCATTTATGCCTGTTCTGATCGCGATCCTGCTGTTTGCTGCCGCCGCTCGGCCGGCCCCCGCTGCCGATCCTTACGACCTGGTCATCCGCAATGGCCGGATCATCGACGGCACCGGATCGCCGTGGTATTCGGGCGACATCGCCATCCGCGCGGGGAAAATCGCGGCGATTGGAAAGTTCGACACGGCCTCCACGAAACGCACCATCGATGCGCGCGGCATGGTGGTCGCGCCCGGATTCATCGACATGCTGGGGCAATCCGAACTGACGATTCTGGTGAATCCTCATTTGCCGTCCAAGATCTATCAGGGAATCACGACGGAGATCACCGGCGAAGGCAGTTCCATCGCGCCACTCACCGACGCCTTGGTGAAGATGGACCACCTGGGCTATGAGCATTACGGCGTCCGGCCCACCTGGCGGACGCTCGGTGAGTATTTTGCCCGGTTGCGCAAGCAGGGGATGGGGATCAATCTGGCCACCTATGTAGGCGCGACGCAAGTTCGCCGAGTGGTGATTGGCGACGACAACCGCGCGCCGACGCCCGCCGAGCTCGAACGGATGAAAGCTCTGGTTCGCGAAGCGATGCGCGACGGCGCGGTGGGCGTATCGACGTCGCTCCAGTACGCGCCGGCGATGTACGCCAAAACGGACGAATTGATCGCGCTCGCGGCGGAGGCAGGCAAGCTGGGCGGGATCTATGCGTCGCACATTCGGGATGAGAGCGAGGCCATCTTGCTCGCGCTCGACGAGGCGATTCGGATCGGGCGCGAGGGCCGCCTGCCCGTCGAGATCTGGCATCTGAAGGCCGCCGGCAAGGCGAACTGGAACCGCATGCCGGAGATCGTGGCGCGCATCGATCAGGCCCGGAAATCCGGAGTGGATATCGGAGCGGACACCTACGCGTACACGGCGAGCTTCAACACCTTCTCGGCCATCATTCCACCGTGGGCGCATGACGGCGGCGACGTCAAGATGATCGAAAGGCTGAAAGACCCGGCTCTGCGCGCTCGCATCCGCAAGGAAATGGAGAGCGCCACGGGCGATTGGAACAACGAGTGGCAGGAGGTCAGCGGCCCTGAGTCGATCATCGTCGGCGCGGTTCAGAATCCGAAACTTCTGCCTCTGCAGGGGAAGACCATCGCTGAGATCGCGAAGCTGTGGGGCAAGGATCCGATCGATACGGTGTTCGATCTGCTGATCGAGGACTCGGCGTTCACTTCCGTCGCCATGTTCACCATGTCCGAAAGCGATGTCGCGCTGGCGCTCCAGCAATTGTGGGTTTCCTTCTGCAACGATTCCCAAGGCACCGCGCCGGACGGTCTCTTGGGGAAGGAGCATCCCCATCCGCGAGCGTATGGAACCTTCCCGCACGTGCTGCGGAAATACGTCCGCGAGGATAAGAAGATCACGCTCGAAGACGCCATCCGCAAATTCAGCGCGCTTCCCGCGGAGAGAATGCGGCTGGCCGATCGTGGAGTCCTAAAGGAAGGCATGTGGGCCGATGTTGTCGTGTTCGACCCGGACACGATTCGCGACGTCGCGACGTTTGAAAATCCAAATCAGCTTTCCGACGGCATGCGCTTCGTGCTGGTGAACGGCGTGCCCGTGATTGAAGAGGGCAAAATGACCAACGCGCTGCCGGGGAAGGTCGTGCTGGGTCCTGCCGCCCGGTAGAAATCGGCGGAACCGCTTCATTAAATCCGAGATGCGGCCCCTTTACGCCGGTAAGGCGAGCTGTGTTAAGCTTCTCAGAACTATGGCCCTTTCCACTCGCCTGTTCCTCGCGCTCTCCATCGCGCCTCTGTTAGTGGCGCAAACCCAAACCAAGTTTGGGACGGATTTGCTGGGGATGAACCCTCTCGGTTTTTGGCCGCTGAACCCCGGCTTCACCGATGCGTCCACCCACGGCAACAATGGCATTGCGGCGGGAGGCCAAGTGCCTTTTCTAAGCCCTGGAGCTCCCCTGGGGACGGCGACGTCCTCTTGCTGCCTGGCCGCGGAGTTTGACCAGGGTTCGTTTGTCCCCATACCGGGGCCCTCATTTAATCTGGGCGCCCTTCACCCGCTCACTGCCTTGGCCTGGACTAGAACGGTGGTTCAGCACAACTTTTCGCTGATCGTGGGCAAGGTCGACCCAGCCATCAACACGGGATGGGCCCTGGGCGTCGATAATGGGGACGTCGGTGCGCCACTGGGTGCGGGTCGCCTCGCGCTGGTCTTCGTTGTAGCCGGGAACCCAATTATGGCGGTCGAGAGCACGGTTGCGGTGAACGACGGGGCCGAGCATCTGGTCGCGGCGACATACGACGGAGGCGGAGCGGCGAGCGGGGTGCGGCTGTACGTCGACGGAGTCGCCGTGGCCACGACCACACTTGTGGACAAAATCGGCAGCAGTTCGATCTTCAACGCGGCTCCTCTGACCATCGGCGCCCTGACGGACGGAAGCAGTTCATTTGAAGGAGACGTAAGCGAGGTCGCGGTTTTTGGAACTGTCCTCACTCCAGCGCAGAACCTGCAGCTGTACGAAGACGCTGGGTTCGCTCTAAGGGTCCTGCCGCAGTTTGCTTTCGGGGGAGGCTGGTATTCCGCGCTCTACTTCTACAACACGGGCGTGAACGCGGTCTCGTTCCCGGTAACTTTCACCGGCGACAGCGGGACCCCTCTGAACGTCCCATCAATCGGCAACAGCTCCACCACGATTACTTTTCCGCCGGGAGGCTCGTCGGTGATCGTGGCTCCCAACGCGGGCTCCCTGGTGCAGGGATACGCATCCATCACTTTGCCTATCGGCGTGAACGGTTACGGAGTGTTCCGGCAGAGCGTCCCCGGAATCGCGGATCAGGAAGGAACGGCGAATTTGGCGCCCGGCGCCAGTCAATATAGCTCTATGCTTTATGACGAAACCAACAACCTCACCACCGCGGTCGCCATCGTCAACCCCAGCTCGATCGCTACAACGGTTGCGGTTACCGTTTCGGATATCAACGGAGCCGTGGTCGGGACCTCCTCCGTGCCACTGCAGCCGTTCAGCAAAACCGAGACTACTCTGCGGTCTCTTCCGGGGCTTAGCGCCATGGTGGGCAAACAGGGCACGGCGGTATTTACTGTTTCCGCTGGGAGCGTGTCGGTGCTGGGTTTCCGGTTCAACGGGTCCGCGTTCACGTCGGTCCCGGCTAGCGGCAAAGCAGGTATCTAGCCCGCAAAAGGTGCGGCGGCACCCTCATTCAGCCAAGCAACAATGCCGCCGCGCGTAGTTTACCCGCTCCGGGTTTTGCGGGCTTTTCCTGAGGAGTTGGAAGCCGACGGCATCGAAAGGGGACAGGCTTCTAAGTCCCCGCCCGAAACTATGCATCTGCAGTAAGGAGCGGCCGTGGACAGAGTCCGGAACGGACGCAAACAACGCGCGGTCTGCCCCCTTCGGTTCCTTCGATTTGAAGGAAGGCATGTGGGCCGATGTCGTCGTGTTCGACCCGGACACCATTCGCGACGTCGCGACGTTTGAGAGTCCGAATCAACTTTCCGACGGCATGCGATTCGTCCTGGTGAACGGCGTGCCGGTGATTGAAGAGGGCAAAATGACCAATGCGCTTCCTGGGAAAGTTGTGCTGGGTCCTGCCGCCCGGTAGAAATTCGACGGGTTCGCTTCATTTAATCCGATAGATGGCTCCTTTACCTCGCTGAGGCGAAATGTTATGCTTCTCGCTTAAGAATATCGGAGGACCCATGAAACTTTCTGGCCGCCTGTTCCTGGCACTCTCCATCACGCCTCTGCTTCCCGCACAAATCCAGTTTTCGACCGACGTTTTGTCGATGAATCCGCTCGGATACTGGCCTTTGAACGGCAACGCCAACGATTCGTCCGGCCACGGCAACAATGGCTCCTTGATGAACGGATTGGGATTCGCGAACTTTGTGATTCCGTTGGGATCCGCCGCCATTCCGGCAGCGGCGTTCATGAGCGTCCAAAATCAGTTCGTCGCCATGCCGGCCGGCGGCAGCTCTGTTTTCAACTTCAGTTCGACCCACGCTTTTTCCGCTATGGCATGGGTTAGAACGTTAGGTCTCCGTCATATGGCCATCATCAGCAAGTTGGACCGGGTCGCTACGTTCGGATGGTCCTTGGCCATTGACAGTCAGAATGGCCGTCCGTCGCTTCTCGTTCTTTCGGGCGGCAATCCGGTTCTGGGTGTAGAGAGCACGGTTTCCGTAAACGAAGGAGCCTGGCATCTGGTCGCTCTGACTTATGACGGCAGCGGTTCCGCGAACGGTGTGAAGCTTTACATCGATGGTGTCGGCGTGGCTACGACCGCAAGCGGGAGCTTTCCCGGAAGCGGTTCCGTCGCCAACTCGACTCCTCTCACCATAGGGGCCGAAGACGACGGGAGTGACCCGTTTGAAGGGTACGTGAACGAAGCCGCAGTTTTCGGAGCTGCTCTCACCCCGGCTCAGATCCTACAGCTCGCCGACGATGCCGTCACTGCCAGGACCGCGCTAGGCCAGTTTGCCTTTGGCGGCGGCTGGTATTCCGCGGTCTATTTCTCCAACACGAACTCCGCTTCCGTCTCTTTTCTCGTGAATTTTACTCTCGATAATGGGACTCCGATGAACGTCGCGGCGGCGGGCGGCGCCTCCACTATGCTCACGATCGCCCCGGGAGCCACGTCGGTGATTGTCGCTCCCAACGTCGGATCGCTGGTGCAAGGATATGTGACAGCGGCGCTACCCATCGGCGTCACGGGTTACGCTGTGTTCCGGCAGAGTGTGCCCGGAGTCGCCGATCAGGAGGCGGTGGCACCGCTCTCTTTCGCAGGCTCGACGCAGCAGACGCTGGTGTATGATGACACCCTTGGACTGATTACCGCGGTCGCCATCGTGAACCCCAGCGGCGTGGCCGCGACGGTCTCGGCTACGGCTTACGACGTCAATGGAAACGTCATCGCGACTTCTTCCTCCGTCGCGGTTCTGCAACCCTTCTCGAAGACCGAAGCTCGTCTGCGAGATCTTGCGGGATTGAGTGGTGTCGCAGGCACACGGGGCACGGTTACTTTCTCCGTTACCACTGGGGCCGTAGGCGCGCTCGGTCTCCGGTTTAACGGCGTGGCCTTTTCGTCGATCCCCGCCGTCAATGGGAGGCAGCTCAGCACCTTTCAGGGCGATCACTGAAGTCACCGGTGTATTAAGGTGTACGTAAGAGGATCGCGCCCCCGCTAGGCCCTCCGCGTTCCCTAGGTTGGCCCTCAACTCGATTCCGGCCACCGGAAAGCCAGGTATTTGATCTTGAAGCGCCAGCCGCCGCTGTGGGGCCGGGTGGCGGATCAGCCCCGAACGCCCAATTTTTCACGGATGTCCCGCCAGCAGTAACCTTTTGATCTCAAGCGAGTATCCTCATACGAGAACGTGAACGGAACCGACAACACGTTGATGGCCGAGGTCAGCGGCGGAGCGGTGGCGAAGCTTGCGGTGTTGTTTGAGCGCCATCATAGGCCGCTGTTCCGTTACTTCATTTCCATGACGCGCAATCAGGAAATCGCCGAGGATCTGGTGCAGGACGTATTTGTTCGAATCCTGCGCTACCGGTCGACCTACGACGCGAAGCAGTCCTTCACGGCCTGGATGTACCAGATCGCGCGGAACGCGAACGTGGATCAAGCCCAGAAGCGGCGCGGCGAAGTGATCGGGATCGACGAATTTCTGGAGCGCGGAACGGAACCCGTGAGTCCCTCACCGGGGCCGGAAGAATCGGCGTCGCAGGGGCAGAACCTGGCACTGCTGAAGCGGGCGCTCGAACAGTTGCCGGAAGACAAACGGGAGATTCTGGTGTTGAGCCGATTTCAGGGAATGAAGTATGACGAGATCGCACAGGTGCTCGGATGCGAGGTGGGCACGGTGAAGGTGCGGGTGTACCGGGCCATGCGGGCGCTCGAACAGGTGTATTTCACACTCGCGGGAGAGAAGGCGTCATGAATTGCGACGAAGCCAAACAATTACTGGCTGACTACTGGAGCAAGAGCCTGGATGAGGCGAAAGAGCTTTCCATGGAAGCGCATCTGGAGAGCTGCGCAGCATGCAAGACGGAAGCCGAGCGGTTGGGAGCACTCTGGCGCGGCCTGGCGTTGATTCCGGCCGAGGAGCCGAGTGCCGCCGTGCGATCGCGCTTCTACGAAACGCTCGCGGCGTATCGTCACGGGATGGAAGCGGCAGCGTCGTCGAAGGGAAACTGGTCGCTGTCGGCCTGGTGGATGGCGGTTTGGCCGAAGCAGCCCGCGTGGCAGATGGCGGCGAGCTTCGCGGTGCTGGTGATCGGATTAGGCATCGGGTATGCGGTTCGCCCAGGGGCGCCGCAGCAGCCGAAGACAGATGGTTCCGAGATTGCGCACATGCGGGAGGAAGTGAACAGCATGCGTCAATTAGTTGCGTTGTCCTTGATGCAGCAACAGTCGGCAAGCGAACGGATGAGGGGCGTGAGCTGGGCGTACCGGGTGCCGTCGTCGGATACGGAAGTGTTGTCGGCGCTGCTCGATTCAGTAAATCACGATGAGAACGTCAACGTGCGGCTGGCGGCTGTCGACGCGCTGCATGCGTTCGGATCGAGCCCGGTGACGCGGACGGCGATCGCGCAGGCGATTCCGAAACAAGCCTCGCCGGTGGTGCAGATCGCGCTGATCGACCTGGCGGTGGATTTGAAGGAAGCCGAGGCCGCGGCGGAACTGCGGCAACTGGCCGCCGACGGATCGGCCGATCCCTCGGTGCGGGATCACGCAAAATGGGCGCTCGGGAAAATGCAAGACGGGAGCATGAGATGAGGACATTCACGCGAACCGTGTTGGTTGTGCTGAGCTTCGCGGCCGTCGCGCTCTGCCAGACCGGAGCCGCTCCCCGAGTCGAAGAGAAATCGAGCGAGCACCGGAGTTTCTCTGGCGTCCACGACTTGATTGTGGAAAATGTGCGCGGATTTATCGAGGTGACGGCTTTTGAGGAACTCGCCCGCACAACGGAGCCTCGCTCGGGGGAGACGCTTCGAGTTCCTGCTCGTTTGGAGGGCCTCGCTGGCCCTGTGCGGGCTTCTAACGGGAATACCGTCGAGGTGGAGGTTGCCAAGACGCTGACCGCGGAATCGCGGGACCGGCTAGCGCTCGCCAAGAAGGAAGTCAACCTGGCCGTCGCCCAAGAGGGCGGGCTGGTAAGGCTGACGGTCGACGGACCGTTCCGCAATGGCGGTTATCGCGGTCATCCAGGTTATCAATTCACCTATGACTTCACGCTCCGGGTGCCGCGCGAGATCCGCTTGGAATTGAGCACGGTGAATGATTCGCATATTACGGTGGTGGGTACGGCGGGCCAGTTCGATCTCAGCAACGTGAATGGCCCTATCGATATGCGCGAGGTGGAAGGGTTCGGGAGCGTTCACACGGTGAACGGAGGCGTGAAGGCGACCTTCGCCCGCAATCCAAGCGGACCGGCTGCGTTCAAGACGGTCAATGGGACGCTGGACGTCACTCTCCGGCCGGGCCTGAACGCGAATCTGATGATGAAAACCATGCACGGCGATCTGCTGACGGATTTTCCGGTAACCGCCTTGCCGGTTGCCGCGGCAGCGCCGGAGCGCGAGGGCGGAAAGTATGTATGGCGGAGCAATCGCATGACCGGTGTTCGCGTGGGTGCGGGCGGTCCTGAATTGCGGTTTGAAACCCTGAATGGGGACGTTTTGATTAAGAATCGGGAGCGGTAGGAATCATGAGAACGAAAATCTGGATGCTGGGTGCGGTAGTTGGGACGTTGATAACGGGACGGGCTTCGGCGCAAACGGCGTCGTCCTCATCCTCGGCACAGGCCACCACCCAATCCTCGACGCAGCCGGAACGCATCACGGTGCCGTTCCGCGACGCGTCGCGTCCGAGGACGCTGAACGTGGAATTGATCAATGGCGGCATCACCATCAGGGGTTACGACGGCAAGGACGCCATTATCGAGACAACCGGAAGCGACGGGCGCCGAGATAGAGATCGAGATCGAAGATCCGGGAACGTACCCGAGGGCATGCATCGCATCGATAACGTCGGCGGTAGCCTGGACATTGTCGAGGACAATAACGTGATTCGCGTGAAGGGCGGAATCTCCCGCCATGTCGACGTGGTAATTCAGGTCCCCACGCAGACCTCTCTCAGTCTCAAGACTCTAAACGGAGGAGGGATCACGGTAGAGAACATTTCAGGCGAAATCGACGCCGATAACCTGAATGGGCCGATCACGGTGACCAACGCCTCGGGCTCCGTACTGGCGCATTCGAATAACGGAAAGATTGTCGTGTCGCTCAATAAAGTGGTGCCCGACAAAGCCATGAGCTTCTCCACGTTGAACGGCGAGATCGATGTCACTCTGCCCCCCGACGTCAAAGCCAACGTCAGGATGCGGACCGGCAACGGCGATATTTATACCGACTTCGACATGAAGATGGACTCCACCGGCAACGCGTCGGTGGTCGAGGACGGGCGCAATCGCGGCGGCCGGTATCGCGTCCGGCTGGATCGCAGCATGACCGGCACCATCAACGGCGGCGGCCCGGAGATGCAATTCAGTACTTTGAATGGGCGCATTCTGATCCGCAAGAAGTAGGGCCGGGCGCCAGCGGCCAGACGCCAGGGGCCAGCGACCGGCGACGGTCGTGCTTCGCGCCGGCCAGACTCGTCTGTGACCCTCGGTGTTCCTCCGTTTTTCGGAACGGGCGTGCCGCATCAGCAGCCGACGTTCTTCCAAGCTGTACTCTAAACCCAGGCTGTACTCTAGACATAGATGTCCTTTCGGCTTGGGATCGACTATCAACCTCGCGGGGACCAGCCCACCGCGATCGAAGCATTGCTGCGCGGGTTGAAGGAAGGCGAACAGCACCAGGTTCTGCTGGGCGTTACCGGGTCCGGCAAAACGTTCACCATGGCGAAGGTGATTGAGGCCCGCGGGACTCCGGCGCTGGTGATCGCCCACAACAAGACGCTGGCGGCGCAGTTGTACCAGGAGTTCAAGACCTACTTTCCGTCGAACGCCGTCGAGTACTTCGTCAGCTATTACGATTACTACCAGCCGGAAGCCTACATTCCCGCGGGCGACGTCTACATCGAAAAAGAATCGACCGTCAACGACGAGCTGGACCGGCTGAGATTGTCGGCCACCCGGTCCCTGTTTGAGCGGCGCGACTGCGTCATCATCGCCAGCGTCAGTTGCATCTACGGTCTCGGCTCGCCCGAGGCCTATTACGGAATGCTCCTGATGCTGGAGAAGGGACAGAAGATCGCCCGGGAGGAGATCACTTCGCGCCTGGTCGATATCCTATACGAGCGAAACGAAGGCGACTTCAAGCGGGGAACGTTCCGCGTGCGCGGCGACGTCATCGAGATCTTCCCCACTTATGACGATTCAGCTTTTCGCATCAGTCTATGGGGCGACGAAATTGAATCGCTCGAACAGATCGATCCGCTCACGGGGCAGGTGAAGCAGACCTATCTGCGCCTGCCGGTCTACCCCAAGACTCACTATGTGATGTCGGCCGAGACCCGGCAGGGAGCGTTGAAGAGTATCGAGAACGAATTACAGTGGTGGAAAGCCGAGCTTGACAAGCAGGGAAAACGGATCGAGGCGCAGCGTTTATACCAGCGCACCATGTTCGACCTCGAAATGATCCGCCAGATCGGCTACTGCCATGGGATTGAGAATTACTCGCGTCACTTCTCCGGACGTCTGCCGGGTCAGGCGCCCCCCACTCTGCTCGACTATCTGCCGAGCGACGCCCTGATCTTTCTCGACGAGAGCCATCAGACCGTGCCTCAGTTGAACGGCATGTATCACGGCGATCGGTCCCGCAAGGAAACCTTGGTGAAGTTCGGGTTCCGCCTGCCGAGCGCACTTGATAATCGTCCGTTGACGTTCGAGGAGTTTGAGAACCGGGTGCATCAGGTGATGTACATTTCCGCGACGCCGGGTCCGTACGAGCTCACCAAGACCTCCGGCACGGTCATCGAGCAAGTCATCCGCCCCACGGGCTTGACCGATCCGGAGGTGGAAGTGCGGCCGATCCGGGGACAGGTGGACGATCTGCTGCATCAGATCCGTTTGCGCGTGGAACTCAATGAGCGAACCCTGGTGACCACCCTGACGAAGCGCATGAGCGAAGATTTGGCGGAGCACTACACCGAGGCTGGCGTGAAATGCGCGTATCTGCATTCGGAGGTATCGACGCTCGACCGGGTCAGGATTCTGCGCGATCTGCGGCGCGGCGTCTACGACGTGCTGATTGGGGTGAACCTTCTCCGCGAGGGGCTGGATCTTCCCGAGGTGTCGCTGGTGGCGATCCTCGACGCCGATAAAGAAGGATTCCTGCGATCCGCCGGGTCGCTGATCCAGACCATGGGCCGCGCGGCCCGGAATCTGAACGGCCGGGCCATATTATATGCGGACGTAATGACGATTTCGATGCAGCGGGCTATCGAAGAGACCAATCGCCGCCGAACCATCCAGCAAGCCTATAACGAAGCGAATGACATTGTGCCACAGTCCATCATAAAGCCCATCGACTCGAACCTGATTGCCTTGGCGGAAGGCGATTACGTGACCATTCCGCTGGAGCCTGAGGAAGACCTTGACCAGGTACCGCCGGAACAGCGGGAGCGAGTGGTTGCCGAACTCGAGGAACGCATGCGTGAATCCGCGCGGAAATTTGATTTCAAACAGGCCGCCACGTACCGGGACCGGATCAAGGAACTGAGGTCCCGCGTGGCGATGGACGCCGGCTCGACATGAGAATCAAGGGCTCCGACGGACTGGTGGGAGCGGGCGCGGTGAGCCGGTCGTTTCTGGCCCGCATGCCTGCGCTCCTCTCTCGCGTTGGCCCGATCAAGGCATCGTCCTATCGCGTCGCGCGGCGTATCGCCAATGCGCTGCGGGCTGGCTTCGCGATACAAGACGATTCATCCCTGGCAACCTGCGGTCTCATCTGGCTGGCGGTCCCTGAGGATGTTTTGGGCCCGGTTGTCGCGGAAATGGCGGCGCAGTTGACGCTCGGCGGCGCCCAGCTTGAAAATCAAATGGTAGTGCTCTGCGAGTCCACGCGCGACAGCCGCTCGCTCGGACCCTTATGCGCGGCCGGCGCGCGGGTTGCCTCGCTGAACCCAGTACCGGAAACGAACGAGCGCATGTTCGTCGCCGAGGGCGACCGGGCGGTGGTCGCCGAGCTGCGCCGGCGGCTCGCGGCCGACCATCGGAAGATGATTGCACTGGAGCCCGGATCGAAGCCGTTCTATTTGTCCGGCGTGTACCTCTGCTCGCATTTGCTATTGCCGTGGATCGCGGGAGCGGTCGAAAGTCTTCGCGTGGCCGGGTTCTCGCGAGCGGAGGCGACTCGTCTGGCGGAGTCTCTTGGCACCCGGGCGCTGCGCTCGTACGTCAAGGCGGGATCGAAGGCATGGGGACCCACCGCCGCCGTAAATCTGCGCGCCGCCGTGGAGCACGATCTCGCGGCGATGAGCCGGTCCGAGCCGCGCCTGGCTGAACTCTACGCGAGTGGCGCCAAAGGCGCAATCAAGTTCTTTCAGGAGACATAGGATCGCTGGACCGGTGGGGACTTCTACGCAACTGCGGGCTATTGCCAGCCGTATTGCGCCCGCACGCGGGCCATCTCCGCGACGCTCCACGCCTGGGCAGGGCAGCCACCCGGACGGCGTGGCTCGTCCCCGTCGTAGACTTCCGCGATGGAATCGAAGCAGCCGGCGAGCCCGGCCTGCTCTTCTGAGGACCCCACCCGCACAACGGATCCTCGCTCGGCGGAGACGCTGAGGGTTCCCGCTAGTTCGGAGGGCCTCGCTGGCCCTGTGCGGGCTTCTAAGCCATCCACCAATGCACGGCAATGCGAAAGCGACTCCGGCGTCTTTCCGAATGCCGTCAAGTAGGCATCCACGAATGGCCCGAGCAACCACGGCCACACCGTCCCCTGATGATACGCGGCGTCACGTTGTTGGGGCGAGCCTTCGTATCGCGGTTGATATGCCGGATCGCCGCGTTCGAGCGTGCGCAGGCCTACGGGCGTCAACAGCTCCCGTTCGACCATACGCACCACGGCTTGCTGTTCCTGCTTTTCCAATAATGGATGCGGCAGACTGACCGCGAAGATTTGGTTTGGCCGCAGAGTCCTGACGGGACCGTGTTCGTTCAGAACGTCGAAGAGGCACTGACGATCGGCGTTCCAAAATTTGGCTCGGAATGCGCCTCGCACTAGTCGCGCTTCCACCCGAAATCCGGTGGCGGCGGCCAGGTCGCCCAATTCGGCGGCCCAATCGGCGGCCAGGCACAAAGCTCCATACCAAAGCGCGTTGATCTCCACCGGTTTACCATTGCGGGGCGTCACCACCCAGTTCCCGATCCTGGCGTCCATCCAGGTAAGCTGCGTGCCTGGCGTACCTGCTTTCAGCAGATGATCTTCAGGATCCACTTCGATGCCGTACCACGTCCCGCGGCGATGCCACTCGATGATCTCTTTCGCGGCGGGGTAAAAACGGTCGCGCAGGAAGGTACGATCGGCGCCGGCGGCGAGCCAGGAACGCATCGCCTGAAACATCCACAGCGTCGCGTCGGCGGTATTGTACTCGGGCGTTTCCCCCGCATCGGGGAAGCGATTGGGAATAATTCCTTGGTTGAGATGATCGAGAAACCCTTCGATCACGGCACGCGCCTCATCCACTCGCCCGGGCAAGATGAGTAATCCCGGCAGGCTGATCATCGCATCGCGACCCCAATCCGTGAACCAGGGATATCCCGCGACGATCGTCGGTCGCCCGTCCGCCCGGCGAACCACGAAAGGCGAATCGCCCAGGGATTCATCCTTCGCAACCGGGTCCGGAACCGGTAACGCGGTAGCGGACGTTTCGCCCGCCGCCGGAATACTCGCGAGAATTGCAGACCATTCTCCCGGTTCGAGATCGAGAACAATCGTGCCCGGCGAGAACAAATCCTCGCGAAAGTCGAGCCCGCGATCGAGTTCCACCAGGTATTCGACGTTGTAGTACCACTGAGGGTCGGGCTCGAAGCGTCCGTCGTGCGCGAAATCGAGCGGCGGGAGATTGCCGTAGGGATCGGACCGCGCGCTCGCCAGCGAATGATAGCCGCGGTAGGCGAGGAACGGCCGCACATGAAGCGTGGCCTCGCGGTCCGAGCGATAACGGATGACCACCGCCTGCCGCCCTTCGATCAGGTACACCTGCTTTTCGATAGAAGCCCGCACAGGGGCGGCGAGGCTCTCCAAACTGGCATGAACTCTAGGCGTCTCCCCCGAGCGAGGCTCCGTTGTACGGGCGAGTTCCTCAAAAGCCCGCACAGGGCCGGCGCGGCCCCCCAAACGATGAAGGGACCCGGTCTGATCCGCCGCGCCAGGTTCCGTTGTGCGGGCGAGTTCCTCAAAAGGACCATCATGTCCGAGCCGGTAGACCCAACTGGGGCAGGGATCGGTGTGGAACTCCTCGAGCCATTCAAAACCGCGCGGCGTCACCACGCCAGGATATTGACACGCGCCCAGTGGATACACGTGGCGGCTACCCTGGCCTTCCATCAGTACGTCTTCCTCGACGCGAGAGAGCAGCACGTAACGCTCTGCCGGTGGTTTGAGCGACGCTACCAGCAGCCCGTGGTATCGGCGCGTGTTGACGCCCGCGACGGTTCCCATGGCGAAACCGCCGGTTCCATTCGTCGCCAGCCATTCGAGTTTGGAGGAGCGGGAAAAATCGCGGCAAACGTCACGTTCAATTTTCGCCGCGCGCCGCATTCATTTCCCGGGCGGACGCGATACCGGTTCGGACAGAATCGATTGGTTCATGATTTCTTGACGTCGCGGTGGGTCTCTTTCACGCGGAAGCCGGCGGTCGACAGGCGCTTCCGGATCTCGCTCGCGATCAATACGCTGCGGTGATGCCCGCCGGTGCAGCCGAAGGAAATGGTGAGATAACTCTTCCCTTCCGTGATGTAATGCGGGATCAGGTAGACCAGCAGGTCCGTGATGCGGGCGATGAACTCAGTGGTCTGGGGGAAGGAGCGAATATAGCGCGCCACGCTCGGATGCTTTCCGGTCAAGTGCTTGAACGCCGGAATGTAGTTCGGGTTGGGCAGGAACCGCACATCGAACACCAGGTCGCTGTCGCTAGGGACACCGTGCCGGTAGCCGAAGCTGTTCACCTGAATCAAAATCTCCGGCGCGCGCCGCTGGCCGCGGAACGTGCGATGAATGGTCTCGCGCAACTCGTGCACGTTAAACTTGCTGGTGTTGACGATGGGATCGGCCAGCCGGCGGATGGGCTCAAGCTGCTCCCGCTCCCGGCGGATACTGGCGGCCACGCTCTGGTCGGTTCCGAGCGGGTGAGGGCGGCGGGTCTCGCTAAACCGGCGGACCAGCACCGCGTCGTCGGCTTCGAGAAACAGAAGGCGAACGGGGACTTCGCGCCGAAGGCGCTTGAACAGCGCCGGGAACCGTTCGAGGGCTTCTCCCTCCCGAATGTCCACTACCAGCGCCGCCCGCCGGATGTTCGCCGCCTCCTTGGTCAATTCGGCAAACTTCGGGATCAACTCGAGCGGCAGATTGTCCACCGAGTAGTAGCCGAGATCTTCAAACGCCTTGAGGACCGTGCCTTTCCCCGAGCCGCTCATACCGGTGATGATCACCAGTTCCGTTTGGGTAGGCCCGGGGCTCGCCATCCGTCAGGACTCGATCAGGTCGAACCGCCCGCCGGGGCGGCGCACCAGAACCGAAACGCGTTGTTGATCGGTGTCCCGGTAGACCAGATAATCGCCGCCGTTTTCCATCTCGAGGATGGCTTCCTCAAGGGTCATCGGCTTACGGTCGTCGTGATGATTCACACGCGTCACTTGCGGTGCGGTGCCGCGGTTGGCGGCTGCCGCCTTGCGCGCTACTTTGCCGGCGCGAGCCGAAGGAGCCGTGGCGGCCGGCGCCGCGATCCCGGCCATCGGCAACGGCTCGGATCGCCGCGCTTTTTCGCGCCACTTGCCGCGCTGCTTTACGGCTTGGATTTCGAGCTTCTCGATCGCGTCCGAAAGCGCGGTGAAAAGATCGCTGTCCGATCCGAGCCCGATCAGTTGATGATCGTAAAACTGCAACGTGATTTCTGCGCAATGCAGATGACGCTCGTTGGTCACCACCACGTGCGCCTCTCGTTCGCCGCGCTTTTCCAGCAGCTTTGAAAGCTTGGCGAACTTCTGATCCAGCTTCCCCTGGAGTTTCGGCGGCAGTTCCTTTTGAACGCCCTTGTAGCTGACCTTCATGGAAAAGGTCCCCCTTAGACCATTTTTGGATTTAGCATAGACCAGTTTCACACGGCAAGTAACAGTGTTCTCAACGCTTAACGCATGCGAAAAGGGCTCTGTTACCGGTCTAGCTGCGGACTCGCCTCTGATGAGTGGACGGGATGCGCATGTCTTCCCGGTACTTGGCGACGGTACGGCGCGTCACCTGTATGCCTTCCGATTGCAGACGCTCGGTGATCTGTTCGTCGGTGAGCGGGTGTTCGTGGTCCTCCTCTTCAATCATCTTCTTGACCTTACGCTTCAGGATCAACAATGGAGTCGCCCCGCCCGACGGCCCCTGCACCGCTTCCGAGAAGAAATAGCGCAGTTCGAAGACGCCCTGCGGCGTATGCGCGTATTTGTTCGATACGGCGCGGCTCACGGTGGATGGGTGCACTCCGATCTCTTCGGCGATTTCCTTGATCATCATCGGCTTCAACTGATCGATGCCGCCTTCGAGAAACTCGATCTGCCTCCGCACGACGCTCTGGCAGACCTTTAGAATCGTCTGCTTGCGCTGCTCGATATTCTTCATCAACTGGATCGCGCTCGCGTAGCGTTCCTTGACGTAGTTGCGGACGTCCTTGCTCGGTTCCTGGTTGCGATCGAGCATCTTGCGGTACTGCGGATTCAGGCGGAGCTGCGGAATGTCGTCGTCGCTGATCTGGATCAGATAGTCGTCGCCGTCCTTGGTGATGTAAACGTCCGGCTCCACCACGCGCGCGCCGGCTCCCCCATAGCGCAACCCGGGCCAAGGATCAAGATGACGGATCACGTCCATCGCCACCTGAATATGTTCCAGCGGCCGGTGCAACAGACGAGCCAGATCTTTGAGCTGGCGCAGTTCGACCAGCGTCAAATGATCCGATACGATTTGCCAGGCCACGCCGCCCTTGCCGTTACGGCTTTCGAGCTGCAGCAGCAGGCATTCTCGCAGATCCGCGCAGCCGACTCCGGCCGGGTCCAGCGTGTGCACCACGCGGATCGCCTCGGCAATATCGGCCGGCGTATGCCCTTCGCTCGCGGCAATCTCCTCCGGAGTCGCCATCAGGTACCCGTTTTCATCCAGGTTCCCGACGATACTCTCGGCCGCTTCCCTCACACCCTCCGTCAGCGCTACCAGCGCCAGTTGGGAATGCAGGTGATCGCTCAGAGTAACCGGCGAGGAAAGAAACGTCTCAAAGGAAGGCTTGTCCGAGGTCTCCGAGGCAGGGCTCTTATAACCCGGATCGAGATATTCGTCGAAGTAGGTACCGAAATCGATTTCATCGAACGGGTCGGCCGGAGATTTCGCTTCCACTGTTTCCGGGACATCGGCGGGGGGCGTGCCGCTGGGGGGTACGTCCGATTCAGCGACGACCCGGGCGACCTCCAATTCCGGACCCTCGCCTTCGGGCCCTTCCGCCTCGGCCGGTCCGGCCGTGACGTCGAGAATGGATTGGTCGGCCGGATCGGCCACCCGCTCGGCCTCGAGCAGCGGCTGCAATTCTTCCGGCGTCAACTCCTCCACGCCGTCGGTCGATTCCTCAAGGACTGGATTTTGGGCGATCTCGGCTGAGATCATCTCCTTTAATTCCAGGCGGTTCAACTGGAGCAAACTGACCATTTGCACCAGCCCCGGCGTGAGTATCTGCTTCTGCGCGACCCGGACTTGCAGTCTTGGCGAAAGCGAACCCATAACTGGTTACATCTTATCACCGGGGATGGTGCAACTCCCTACGAAGCCGGCGCCCGTGCGCTCGAGGAGTGTGATAAAGGAGGGGGAATGCGGTTCAAGACGGGCCGCGCCGGGGTCCACCCGGGCGTCTCCGAAGGCTTCGGCGCCTACCGGGGCGGCGTTGTTAGCTATAATAGCCGGTCTCGACGTCATGCCCCGGAGATTCACCATCGGAAGGAATGACGCGCTCGGCGTATATGGTCGCCTCCGCGCTCGCGAGAGCTAAGGAGAACCGGCCTGCTCGTTAGGTGAGAATGGCTCGACCTCATCGAGCGAATCTCATTCGGCCTTCGGTACGAGACGGTAGCGCTGAAGACGGCGATGACTTCCGTATGCGACTCAGGCGCTAACCGCTTCTTGATCGGCTAAATTTAGCTCAGTCCGCCCGGTCTAATCCCACCGCCTTTAGGCGGTGAGCTTGAGCGTGGCTCTACGAGAATGGAGGGA
>Ga0209415_10002320_pt1 | contig 35667 bp, 26 predicted proteins | sample PeaSoiSIISIP2007_FD_187696 | JGI IMG/M metagenome (GOLD analysis project Ga0209415, IMG submission 187696) | Peat soil microbial communities from Weissenstadt, Germany - SII-SIP-2007 (SPAdes) (version 2) | ecosystem: Environmental > Terrestrial > Soil > Wetlands > Peat | place: Germany... | reverse complement strand
GAAGGGGCTCGAGGTAATCTTTGGAAAGTTGACAAGCGCGGGCTATACGCGCGTCAATGTTGTAACGCTGCTGGAAGTTGATGTACTCGAAGAGATCGCCGCCTACTCTTCCCGCGGGAACCGAGTTTCCGTACATGTCGATCCCGGCCAGTTGGGGGATCGCGCCCTCGACCGGCATCAATCGTTTACGTAGGTAGTCGTCAATGGTGGGAGGCGCTGCCGCCATCGCCACCGTAGCATCTGTACTGGGATTGGTGTTCACGCAGTTTTCGGAGAGGTGGCGTCCGCTTGCTCATGTGCGTGGTAGCTGGAGCGTACCATCGGACCTGACTCCACGTGGCGGAAGCCGAAGCGCAAGGCTTCTTCTTTCAGATACTCAAATTCGACCGGAGTATAGAACCGCGCAATGGGAAGGTGGTCGCGCGAAGGCCGCAGGTACTGGCCGACGGTGAGGATGTCCACACCGCGCGATCCCAAGTCGCGAAAAACATCGACTAACTCGGAGAAGGTTTCACCCAAGCCCGCCATCAGCCCTGACTTGGTGACCATGCCCGGCGAAAACTTTTTCGCGTTCTCCAGTAGGCGCAGGGTGCGTTCGTAGCGGGCGCCAGAACGCGCCACGCGGTACAGCCGGGGCACAGTCTCCGTATTGTGATTGAGGATATCGGGCTGGGCGTCCAGCACAATGCGCAGCGCATCGTCGAGACCCTGGAAATCGGGAATCAAGACTTCCACCCGGCAGCCCGGAGTCCACCGGCGAATCTGGCGAATCGTCTCGGCAAAGATGCGGGCCCCGCCCAGGTTATCGTCATCGCGATTGACGCTGGTTACAACCGCATGTTTCAAGCCAAGCGTCGCGACCGCCTCCGCCACCCGGCGCGGCTCATCCTGGTCGATGGGGCCGGGCTTGCCCTTGGGGACCGCGCAGAAGCCGCAGCGGCGAGTGCAGAGTTCGCCCAGCAGCATAAAGGTCGCAGTGTGATGGTTCCAGCATTCCCCGATATTCGGACACTGCGCCGATTCGCACACCGTGTGCAGGCCGAGTCCGCGCGCCAACTTCTTGAGATTGTGGAAGTTCTCGCCCACCGGAGCTTTTGCCCGCAGCCACGACGGCTTGGGTTGCCGCAATCCGGTGCTCAGGTCGATCTGGACGAGTTGGGAGATCGCAGCCATAACCTAATCTATGATTCTACATGCGACCTTATTGATTTTAAAAACAGGGCGGGCAGCGGCTGCGTTCGGGGAACTGGAACGGGTAGTCTTATCCTGCACTACCCTTCCAGATAAGCGTCGATCCACTCCTTGATGCGCTGTCGGCGCTCGTCGTGTGGGTCAAAGTGAATGCCGAAGGTTTTGTAGTTGGGCTTGCGCCAGCTCACCGTGCTGCGGACCCAGATGCGGGGCAGGGTCAGCAACGCAAACGAAATTTCCACGGCCTGTCCCGGGGACACCGCCTCCGCGCCGCGCAACGACATTCCCCCGGAGCTGATTTCCTGGCTGGTGGCCGTAAACCGGCGTCCCTCATTAGTCACTACCGAAACTTCGGTGATGACCGGAATGCGCACGTAGCGGCGGAACTCGTGCAGAACCAGCATCTGCGTGGCACGCACCAGTTTCAGCGCGGCCGGCCGCTCCAACGGCTCATTGAATACGGCATTGATGCCGTACTTGGAGTAGTGCATGGCCTCCTGCACACTGCCGCCAAGGCCGTAAATCACCATGCGGCTGTTGGACGGCGAGGTACGGATCGACTCCATCACCGGCTCCGCCCCCGGAACCATGTTGAGCACACAGCCCTCAAATTTCTCCTTCTTGAGGCGCTCCGACAGGTCTCCGGTCATCGGGATCGTTTCGATCCCGAATTGCCGGAAGCACTCCGTCAGGACGCCCTTGGAAGATTCCTTCAGGTTGATCAGCGCAATGCGGGCTGAGTTCTTCTTGGCGAGAGGGATCGGCGAAATAACGGCTTCCAGAGTGTTTTCCATGACGGTGGCGGTGGTCTTGACTGCTCCTATTCTGGCTGCCTTTTCAGTGCTTGGCAAAGGGATATAAGGACAATCGACCGGTACAAAGGTGTCATTACCCGGTATGAACCATTTCGCGCCCTTGCCTTCTCTGTAACCTCATGTATTTGCAGATGGATATACCATATTCACTGTAGGAAATCTGGGACAAATCTAAGAGGGCTGGGTGGTGCGGCCAGGAGGGCGGAATCTAATCGAAACCTAATCCAAAGGGTCTATTCACTCCAACGCCGGAACAGGAGGGCTCCGTTGGTGCCGCCAAAGCCGAAGGAGTTCGACATGGCGTACTCCACATCCACCTTGCGGGCCTGTTTAGGCACGAAATCCATGCCACAGGTTTCAGGGTCTTGATTCTCCAGGTTGATGGTCGGGGGAAGGATCTGATGGCGCAGGGCCAGCGCCGTGATGCCTGCTTCCAATCCGCCCGCGCCCCCCAGCAGATGCCCGGTCATGGACTTGGTAGAACTCACCGGGAGGTTGCGCTGAAAGCAGTTGCGAATGGCATGGGCTTCCAGAGTATCGCCAATGGGGGTTGACGTGCCATGCGCGTTCACGTAGCCCACCACATCCGGGCCAACGCCTGCGTCGCGCAGGGCATTGCGCATTACGCGGAAGCCGCCTTCGTGCTCCGGAGCGGGTTGTGTCATGTGGTAAGCGTCGCCGCTCATGCCGTAGCCAACGATCTCGGCCAGAATCTTGGCGCCTCGTCGGCGCGCGTGTTCCAGCTCTTCCAGCACCAGGATGCCGGCGCCCTCCCCAATCACAAAGCCGTCGCGGTCTTTGTCCCAGGGACGGCTGGCGTGCTCGGGATCGTCGTTGCGTGTGGAAAGGGCGCGCATAGCGGCGAATCCACCCACGCCCATGGGAGTGATCGAGGCCTCCGCGCCCCCGGCGATCATCGCGTCCGCGTCATTGTGCTGGATGATGCGGAAAGAATCGCCGATGGAGTGCGCGCTGGTGGTGCAGGCCGTAGCGGTGGCCTCGTTCGGTCCCTTGGCTCCCACTCGCATGGAGACGTGACCGGCGGCAAGGTTCACAATGGCAGCCGGGATGAAGAAGGGAGAGATCTTGCGTGGCCCGCCCTTGAGCAGAGCAGTGTGTTCCCGCTCAATCACATCAAACCCTCCGATGCCGGAGCCGATGTGTACCCCCACCTGCTCGGCATTCTCGGGCGTGATCTTAAGGCCTGACATCTGCAAGGCTTCATCCGCCGCCGCGATGGCAAAGTGGATGAAGCGGCCCATTTTCTTGACTTCTTTTTTCTCGATGAATTTAAACGGGTCGAAGTTCTTTACCTCGGCCGCAATCTGGCAGGAAAATTGAGATACGTCGAAGGGCGTACCATCCAGGTGTTCGAATTGCTCGAACTGAGTGATCCGTCCCACGCCACTTTTGCCCGCGAGCAGATTTTTCCACACCTCTTCCGTGGTGTGTCCTACGGCGCAGATCAAGCCAATCCCAGTGACTACGACCCTTCTCCCCAACTACTTCCCGCCTTTCGCATGTTTGCCGATATAGTCAATCGCATCCTGCACAGTGCGGATCTTCTCCGCATCTTCGTCTGGGATTTCGATCTCGAAGGCCTCTTCGAACGCCATCACCAGTTCCACCGTGTCGAGCGAGTCGGCGCCCAAATCGTCCACGAACGAGGCGTTCTGTGTGACCTCGCCCTCGTCCACTCCGAGTTGCTCCACGATGATCTGCTTCACTTTTTCATCAACGGCTGCCATGATTCTCCTTGTAAACGCTGGTCTGGGGAGGGCTCTCCTCCCAAACTGTTGCGGGACAATTCTCGCGACTGTCGGGCAAAGCCCAGCAAGCGATGGTTTACTTGCTCACTTTTGCATGCTTCTCGATGTAGCCGATGGCATCCTGCACGGTGAGAATTTTTTCCGCATCCGTGTCGGAAATCTCCAGGTCATAGGCTTCTTCCAGCGCCATCACCAGTTCGACCTGGTCCAGGGAGTCCGCTCCCAGATCATCCACGAAGGATGCGCTGGGAGTTATCTCGGCTTCATCCACGCCCAATTGTTCGGAGATGATCTGCTTTACCTTTTCGACGACTTCTTTTTTCCCATCGGTAGCCATAAGAATTCCACCCCCTGAAGGCTGAAAAGGAAAGAAGTAGTGTACTGGGCGGCACGAATGAGTGTAAAGGAACAGTTCCGGCCGCGCTGTAGACGGAGGCGGCAAGCTTCCGGGTTCACTCCGGGAAATCCTAATGGCTGCTGCTTGTTGGGTCAACCAGAGCTGCCGGCGAGGCCAAGCGATACCAGAGATAGGTTTGGCTGTCTGCCCCGCCGGTTGGCCCTACCGGCGCTTTCCTGGCTTGCAACTTGAGGCCATAACCCGGAAACTAGGTCGCATGCGTGCTGTCGTACAGCGCGTGAGCCGCGCCCAAGTCACGGTCAACGGAGAAACCGCTGGCAGTATTGGCCGCGGACTGCTGGTCCTGCTTGGGGTCGCCGCTACGGACACCGGATCGGACGCTGACTATCTGGCGGAGAAAATCGCGGGACTGCGCATTTTTGAGGACGCGAGCGGCAAGATGAATCTCGCTGCTGCCGATGTCGGAGGGGAAGTACTGGCGGTCTCCCAGTTCACGCTGTACGGCGATGTACGCCGGGGCAAGCGGCCATCGTTTGACGCCGCGGCTCCGCCGGAACACGCCCGCCAGCTCTACGAATACTTCGTGGAACGCGTTCGCGCCTGTGGTCTGCCCTGCCAAACTGGACGGTTTCAGGAGATGATGCAGGTAGAGCTTGTGAATGAGGGACCGGTGACAATTCTGCTGGATTCAAGCAAGAACTTCTGATGAGTTCACTTCGATTTCGCGGAAAACAGGCTTGGAGTAAATATTTGTAAAAGACAGAGACTCTGAGCGAGGAATCCTCATCAGATCATTAAACACACCGCGAAGTGGGTGCGGCGGCATTGGTCGGCATCGGTTCGAAATCGAAATTGCAAACTCATGCAACGCAGACTGGAACTCGACGCGGCACGGGGGCTGATGCTGGTATGGATGACGTTGATGCATCTGCCCACCGTGTTCAGCGCCCTGGTCAACCAACCATTCGGGTTTGTGTCCAGCGCCGAGGGGTTCATTTTTCTGTCGGCGCTATTTACCGGGCGGGTCTACTTCGCGGCCGCAGAACGAGAAGGTTACCGCAGAATGCGGAACCGGGTATGGATGCGCTCGTTGCGGCTCTATGGCTACCACTTGCTGCTACTTGCTTTTGCTTTCCTGGTGGAAGCCCGAATTGCCGCTCACGGCAATCGTCCCGGGTTGCACAACCTGTTGGATTTCTACTTCGCCGTCGGCCCCAAACGGGCGATTATCGATGCCACCCTGCTAATTTACAGGCCGCCACTGCTCGATATCCTGCCGATGTATATCATTTACCTGTTTCTGACGCCTTTGGTTTTGAGCGTGGCGCGGCGAATTGGATGGAAACTGGTCATGAGCGCAGGCTTCGCCGTCTGGCTGGGGGCGCAGTTCGGGTTGCGGCAGGCGGCATACGATGTTCTGGTACACAGCTTCCGTTTGAACGTTCCCCTGAATGAAATGGGTTCCTTCGATCTGTGGGCGTGGCAGTTCCTTTGGCTGCTTGGCCTGTATTGTGGAGTGCGTTGGGCGAAGCATGATCTGCCGGTGCAGGCCTGGGCAAAGCGGATGTTGATCCCTGCGGCGCTGGTGGTGCCAGTGCTCCTGGTCCTGCGCTACGCGGTGGGCCGCGGAATCGAACTGGGCAGCCTAGAGGTCTCCTTCGACAAGTGGCATCTGGGGGGCGTTCGTCTAATTGATTTCGCGGCCGTGTCCGCGCTGCTGATCCGCTTCCAATCTCTTTTGAAACCGCTGGTAATCCGGCCCCTGGTGATGCTGGGGCAAGCCTCCTTGCAGGTTTTTTGCGCCCACCTGCTCTTTTGTTTCGTCGGGCTCACCATGATGGGCGACGCTTCGCTGGTGAGCGGTTGGCAACAAGTCCTGCTCCTGGCTGCAACTTTTGCGGGCCTCCTGCTGACCGCGAAGATCTTCACCAGGAGCAAGCCCAAGACCGCCGAGAGAGGCACTGGGTCGCGGCTCAGCCTTGGCAGCAGCATCGCCACCCAACCATAGTGCGAGACCTCACGCCGGTGCCGCTGGTATGTTGGCCTTTCTGCCTCTGCTCCGAATTCTACGGTCTGCCGGTGAGTTCAATCCAGGTTGTGCCCTTTGCCAGCGGTACAACATAAGCTTCACGCTCGAATTTGAGCGGATTGACCGGCTGATACCTTGCAACGCCGTTCACCTTAGCCGGCTGCTCTACTCGCAAACGGGCCGTGGGAGTGAATTCTGTGGCAAGGGCAAGGCCCAGGCGTACCGCGCCAGTCTCGGAGTTCACCTCGATGCTGTCGAACCTGCCGGCATCGAGCGTTAGCCACAAGCCCAGCGAAGCCACGTAGACGCGGGTGCGAAAAGCGTCCAGCGGCGTCACTTTTACGGTATTGCCTTCAGTTTTCAGATTGCCGCCAAAGGCCAGCCATCCGAATTCCGGATGATGGACGATGTACGTCGCTGTATTCCACGCATAGCCAAAAAAGTTTGGCCCATAGTCTCCGGAGTACGGGTCCCGCTCGAGCATGTCGGGAAAGGCATGCCAGGCGACTGCGCCGAAGCCTTCCTGATCAATGTCGGTCAGCGGTCCCATAGTGCCTCCATAACCGACACGCAACAGATAAAAATCATCGGGATGGTCGCGATACTCCGCCAGCACGGGAATGGCGTTCAGGCCGGAGCCATAGTGATGGAGCTGCCGCTCCAGGCGCCGGTCCTTGCCGGCGAAAATAAAATCCCAGTAACGGCGGGCACTGCCGTTGTAACCCCAGTGCGGCACGGTTGGGTCGTAGCCGAGGATCGCATTCAGCGTCACTTCGGCTTTGTCTTCATAGCCGAAATATTTTGTCCAGGCATAGACTTCTTCCTGTCCGGTGGAGTCCCAGGGCATCTCGCTGCCGAAGGGATAGGCTTCTTGTCTCCAGCGGTCCGTGCGGGTTTTCATTTTGGCTTCCAGGTCGTCCGCCTGCTCTTTCATGCCTTCCCGCTTCAGGTCGTGCAGAATCTCGAGGAAGATGTCACCTTCCATCTGGCCAAACACGGAGAGCTCGGGAGCGAATTTGGGCATCGCCACCGAAGTCTCATACGCCTGCTTTAGATACCAGTCCCACGAATGATTCGTAACCAGGCCCTGGTTATTGCGCGCCAAGCGGTAAAGCACCCAATACGCTGCAGCCACATGCGGATAATCGTAGGAGCGGTCGACCCGGTCGGCCGCCTGTTTGTTCCAACTGGTCCAGCTGGTCCAGTCGAAGTCGCTGCGGTAGTAGCCCGGGGGCAATTCGTCCGGCTGGTAGTAGAAGAGACTCTTCTTCACCCCGTACTGGTTTGGCCCGTCCTTGTACTGCAAGCCGCCCCACAGCACCCCATCCACGTATTGCTGATATTTTTCGAGCTCTTCCTTGTCGGGCTCAACCAGCTCTTTCATGATGGCAGCGAGCCAGGAGCCCGCGCCGCCTTCATCGCCCAGACCCGCAATCCACGCGCGGCTGTCCTGCATTACGATCTGATTGGCCTCACGGTCGTAGCTCATGACCGACGGGCTGCGATGGAATGGATCTTTGGGATCGACAAACCACTGCTTCGTCATCAGAAAGTGGCCCATGTCGGCGACCACCTGGGATTCAGGTTTGGTCACAAAATATTGGATGGTCTGCACTGATCCGTCCTGGTAGATAACCGTGAGACGCGAGCGTCCCCAGGCATTGCCCTTCACGCCATAGGCCTTCCAGCCGCCGGCGGTGGGGCCTTCCTTGCTGATGGTCAGTGCTCCCGCGGGTTCGACCACCAAGGACTGCACTGCCGCGGGATAGTTCAGGAACAGGCGGGCATCCATATCCGCCGGCAACAGATAGCCCGGAATGCCGACAGCAACCGGGCGGTGGTTTTCGGCGAGCGTGTTCTCAATGTGACGAATTGAATCCGAGAGGAGAAATTTCACCCCGATCGTCCTCGACTCCCCCGGAGCTAGGGTGAGAATGGTCGGCGGATTCCACGGCTCCGCCTTCTTCCATTCATTCTCGGCAAACGCCTGACTGTAAACCATCCAATCATAGAAACCTTCGAAGGTGATGCCGCGCGACGTGGGATCGTTGAAGATGGGCACCACGCGGCTGCCACGTTCGCGCCTGTCGAGAATCGGTTTGTACGCTTCAAAGGGAGTCTTGCCGTCGGGCACGACCACCAGCGCGGGTCCGTGACCGCTGAGCCGCGTGACTTGCAGATAGCCGGCATCCTCGCCAATGTAGGGGTCATAAAAAGAACATTTGGCGTGGGCCTCTTCCAGCGAACGGTCGTTGAGCACATTGTCGAAGATCATCGGGATGCCGAGCGCACCCACCTGGACTGCGGCGCTTGTCTTATTCTTGAGCACAAATCGCAGGACGAGTTTGCCTTCCTCGAGCGCCCAGGTCCGCGTCACCTGCAGCGGAATGTCCGCAGGCAGCGTGGGCGCCAGATCGGCCGCCGCCAAGGTCTCCCCCGAGGCCGATAGTGCCGTGACGGGTGTGCGGGCGAAGGCGGTCGAGTAGCTCCGCCACTCACCCGAGTCGCCGGGACGCAGCCGCAAGTCGAGGTCGCCCAGGTGGTAGTACCCATTTTGCGAGCGCTCAACCAGCAAGTCGCCGGGCGTGAAGTCGAATCCCTCGGCTCCTTTAGGTTTGAGGGCGGCAATGGTTTGCGAGGACCGCACCAAGCTCAGGTCAAAGTCAGGTGTTTCCAGGTTGATGACGCCGTCACTGAGCATCGGGCCCGGTGTGGGTGGCGCCTTCTGCTTGTGTTCTTGAGCAGAGGCTTGCGGGAGCAGCGTCAAAATCATGATCAGTACGGCCACACTCAACTGACTCGCATTGGTGCGGAAGAAAGGAGGTCTTCTCATTTGTTTTTCCAAACGGAATCCGTATATTTATACTTTATACAAAAGCGAATGGCACCCTAAATTCCACCCCTCCACGACTGAGTATAAGAATCTTCGCTGCATCTTGGACAATCTCAGGCTCTTACGGAGAAACAGCAAATATGAAATACCGCTCCCTGGGTCGTACCGGTTGGAAGGTTTCAGATGTCAGCTTCGGAGCATGGGCCATTGGAGGAGCCTGGGGCAGTGTATCGGACGAAGAGTCCCTCAGCGCGCTCCACAAAGCTGTCGACTCCGGAGTCAACTTCATCGACACCGCGGACGTCTACGGCAACGGGCGCAGCGAGCGCCTCATCGCCCAGCTCAGGAAAAGTCGCAAGGAGCAAATCATCGTCGCCACCAAGGCTGGCCGCCGCTTGCCTAAGCAGATCCTAGAAGGCTATACCCGCGAGAACCTCACCACATGGATTGAAGACAGCCTGCGCAATCTTGCGACCGACGCGCTTGACCTGCTGCAGCTCCACGGCCCGCCGACAGACCTCTTCTACCATCCGGAGGTCTTTGCCATGCTCGATGACTTCGTGAAAGCGGGCAAAATCCGCTACTACGGCGTGAGCGTGGAAAAAGTTGAAGAAGCCCTCAAGGCCATCGAATTCCCCAATGTGCAAACCGTGCAGATCATTTTCAATTGCTTCCGGCAGCGCCCCGCTGATCTCTTCTTCCCGCGAGCCAAGCAGAAACAGGTTGGCATTCTCGCCCGCGTGCCGCTGGCCAGCGGTCTGCTCACCGGCAAGTTGCGCCGCGATTCCACCTTCGCCTCCGACGATCACCGCAACTTCAATCGTCACGGGGAACAATTTGATATGGGCGAGACGTTTGCGGGCGTGGATTACAACACCGGCCTGGAAGCGGCGGAAGAAATTCGCCTCCTGTTGCCTGCGGGCGTCTCCATGAGCCAGTTTGCGCTGCGCTGGATTCTCATGTCCGACGCGGTCAGCTGTGCCATTCCCGGTGGCAAGCGACCGGATCAGGTTGCGGACAACTGCGCGGCCTCCGACCTGCCACCACTCACACCGGAAGCTATGGCAGCGGTCCAGCGCATGTACGACGCCAAGATCCGCCCGCTGGTTCATCAGCGCTGGTGAGTGTGGCGCGGGCGCCCTCGCCCGCGAAAAGCCTGCGTGTTTGTGCTGCTTGGCTTCAGCGAGACACTTGTTCAGAGGTTTTCTAGTTTGCCACGATATCCGCCAGCCGGGCAGCGTCCGCGCAAGCCCGCAGATTGTGGGTGCGAATGATGTGCGCTCCCTTTAGGATGGCCGCGGTTTCCGCCCCCAGCGTGCCGTACAGGCGCTCAGGGACCGGCGCATCTTTGCCATCGCGGGCCAGAGCCCGCCCAATAAATGACTTCCGCGAGACTCCCACCAGCAGGGGGTAGCGCAGCGTGTGAAAATCCTCAAACTGCTTCAGCAGCGGATAATTCTCCTCGAAGTTCTTGCCAAACCCAAACCCGGGATCGAGCACGATGCACTCTCGCTTGATCCCCGCCATCAGAGCAGCATCGGCCCAATCGCGCAGCTCGCGTTTGACCAGAACCACCATATCTGACACGTGCGGCAAAGAGCGCCACTCCTCCGGACGTCCACGCATGTGCACCAGCACCGCTCCGCACTTCAGCTCCGCCAGGGTCTTGCGCATCTGCGGATCCCAGCGGAACCCACTTACATCATTTAGGATCTCCGCCCCCGCCTGCACCGCCGCGCGAGCCACATTCGCCTTGTAGGTGTCGATCGAAATCAGTGCGTCCGGGCGTTTTTGCTTTAGAGCTGTGATCACTGGAATCACGCGCTCCATCTCTTCTTTTTCGGAGACCATGGCCTTTGGCGAAGCGCCAGTCTTGGAGGATGCCGATTTGGAACTGCTAGTCTCGGAGGGCAAACCGAACTTGGCTCCCGGCCTGGTGGACTCGCCGCCCACGTCGACGATGTCAGCTCCATCTTTCAGCAACTGCAGGCCATACTCCACCGCCTGATCCCGGTCGAAGTGCAGTCCGCCGTCGGAGAACGAATCTGGCGTGACGTTCAGCACCCCCATCACCAGAGTTCTTTTTCCCAGTTGAATCGAACGGGAGCTCAATTTCCAATCGAAGACGGGGCGCATCGTCATGATTCTAAACCTTCCACCGCTCCGGGGCAGGCAGCCCAGCGCTCACCGCGCAAGGGCGATAGGTCCCGACACGGTAGACCCGGACCAAAAGTGAAACACGGGTTCCCGCGATTGACCCACGATTTGCCCTTTTTCCAGTGCTACAATCAGTTTTCTCATGCGCCAGAAGCGGCTATCCCTGCCGATCGTCTTCTGCTTGTTGCTGGCCGCGCAGCTCCACGCCGCGCCGCACAAGTCTCTGGCAACGCGCATCGATGCAGTCCTGTCGGAGCCAGAGCTGGCCCGCGGCTTCTGGGGCATTGAAGTCGTCTCGCTGTCCACCGGCAAAGTCCTCTACGCGCACGATGCGGACAACCTGTTCACTCCCGCCTCCAACACCAAGCTATTCACGACCGCGGCGGCGCTGGCGCTGATTGGGCCGGACTACCGCTTCCGCACCACGGTTGAGACCAACGGCACCCTCGATCGCCACGGACGGCTCACCGGTGACCTGGTGCTGGTGGGACGCGGCGATCCCAACCTCTCCGGCCGCGAGCTTCCCTACACTTTGCACACCGAACGCAACGGACGTCCTATCGAAGTGCTCGAACAAATGGCTGACGAACTGTTGCAAAAGGGCGTGAAGTACGTGGACGGCGACATCATCGCCGACGATTCCTACTTTGCCTTTGAACGCTATGGCGAAGGCTGGACCCAGGACGACCTGGTCTGGGCGGACGGCGCCCCGGTTTCCGCGCTTACCATCAACGACAATGTGGTGTTCGTAAATATTCTCCCCGCCGATCGCGCCGGAGAACATGCCTTCGTCAGCATCATGCCCTTCGGCGACTACTACCACCTGGACAATCGCATCATTACCACGCCGGCGGGCACCGGCCGCAGGATTTTCATCAATCGTGAGCCTGGTTCGACGGTCCTCACCCTGTGGGGCAACATGCCGCTCGATGACGCCGGCGCCAATGAAGCCCTGGCCATCGAGGACCCGGCGGAATTCGCAGCCGACATCTTCCGCGAATTGTTGGAGAAGCGCGGCATCGTCGTCTACGGCCAGCAGCGTACCCGGCACACCGACCTGGCCAGCCTTTCGACTTTCACCGTCACTGCCCTGGCGCCCGCGCGCGGCGGTGACGAACCGTCCCGTTCTTTGCAGAACCAGCCCCTGGTCTTGGCCACTCACCAGTCCCAGCCGCTGGTCGAAGATGTGCGAGTCATCAACAAAGTCAGCCAGAATTTGCATGCGGAAATCCTGCTGCGCTTGCTGGGGCGTGAGAAGGGAACCGCCGGCACCGTCGAAGGCGGGTTGGAAGTGGTGCGAGGTTTCCTGAATAACGCCGGTATTCCCACTGATCAATACATCTTTTACGACGGTTCAGGACTCTCGCGGCAGAATCTGGTGACGCCCAACGCAGTGGTGCAGTTGTTGCGCTACGCCGTTTCACAGCCCTGGGGTGCGAGCTTCCGCGATACCCTGCCGGTGGCTGGGGTGGACGGTTCTCTGGCCAATCGCTTTGTCAACATCGACGTGCAGGGGCGCGTGCTGGGCAAGACCGGCTCCCTGGGCGGCGTCAAGACGCTTTCCGGTTACGCCACCACCGACCACGGTGAACAGGTGGCATTTTCCATCCTCACCAACAATTTCAACCTTCCCACCAAGCGTGTCACCGACGCGATCGACGACGTGGTGGGCGCCATCATCGACGACGGTCCGCTCAAAAAGAAATAGCTCCCGAACGACGCTTCTATACTCCCGCCGACACTACCTGCCCGGTGATGCTGGCGGTCTCGCCCTCGCGTGCGAGGCGGCGACGGTACCGGACATGTCGCCGGCGCGTCATTTCTACCAGGGGCATCCAGACCGGGTGCACCAGGTCATGCTTGATCAGTTGATGCCAAAAGCGATTCGAGCGTTTGTACAGGTACGACATCAGGACGTAAAGAGGCACAGCGTGCCAATCCTCTGGCCGCCGCCGCCAAATTGATGCATGCGAGAACAGGCGCTGATAAATCCAGGCGTAGCCCTGTTCCAGTTCCTCTGGCGTCATGTGCTTGGGCCTGAAAACCGCATGGCCGGTGTCGTACAGCGCCCAGTTTCGATGCAGCAGTCGTTCCTCGGCTTCCATCTGCCGGAACAACGGCGTCGCGGGATAGGGCGTGAGGATGTGAAACGTAGCGCACTCCAGGCGGTTGCCTTCGATCCATTCGGCGGTTCGCGCGAAGACATCTTTGCGGTCGTGGTCGAAGCCCAGCACGAAAGAGCCGTTCACCTGAATCCCGTGATCGTGCAGAATGCGAACCCGCCGGGCGTAGTCGGATGTCTTCGGCGTTTTCTTGTGGGCACTCGCCAAATTCTCGTCCGCGAGTGACTCGAAACCGACGAAGACTCCGGTACATCCTGCCAAGGCCATGCTACGAATGACATTCGTGTCATCGGTTACGTCGATCGAAACTGCAGCGCTCCAGATCTTGTTCAGTGGCCGCAGCGCGCGGCATAGCTCCAGTAGATAGTCTTTGCGCGAACCAAGATTATTGTCGATGAACACTGCATAGGGTTGCCTATTTGCTACAAACTCTGCTGCCACTTGTTCCGGCCTTCGCATTCGGTATGGCATCCGCAAGCCATCGGTGGCCAGATAACAGAAACCGCATCGGTTGTGGCAGCCGCGAGTGGCAATAAGGCTGGTGGTCGTCAGAAAGCTGTGGCGGGGAAGAATGGAACGCAGGGGCGCGGGGTCGTCGGCGTAGTCATTCTCATATGTGGCAATGTAGCGGGTCCGTAGCTGGCCCGCTTCTACGTCGCGCACGATTTGTGGCCAAAGCTGTACGCCGTCCCCCAGCGCCAATGCGTCGGCATGAGGAGCACACTCTTCCGGGCAGGAGAGGGCGTGAAGTCCTCCCAAGACTACTTTTGCACCCCGCCTGCGATACCACCCGGCTAGTTCGTAAGCCCGGTGGGCGAAAGTCAAATGCACGGTGATGCCCACCAGTTGCGGCAGTGGGTGGCACGGTGGGCGTCCGTGCAGCAGATTTTCGTCCCAATACTCAACTCGCCAATTCGGTGGCGTCGTCGCGGCAAAGCTGGTCAGGGCGAGAGTCGGCGTCAGCACGTGCTTTCCAAAACTGGCATTGGGGTCCTTCGGATAGAAGGGATTGATCAACAGTGCGTAGCGCGGCGACACGGGTCCGCCCTCGTCGTTGGCATCGAGGGCGGGCGCAGAGATCATTTCACGGGGAATCCAGCGTTTCTGCGTCCGCCGCCGGAAGGGATCGTGGGGCAGGATCATTCATATACTTTGCAATGTAAAGTACTTTCCAGTCAACGGAATTCTACTGGAAAGGGGAGGAGGAGAATAGCGGGAATTAGCTGGTAGATTTAAGCCCCGGACTTACGATCTCGGTATCCGTTTGGCCTGGCGTTCCTGCATGGCGCGAACTGCGCCCGGCCCGGTGCCGGTAGGAGGTTTACGCATGCCTTCGAGCAGATCTTTCAGAACCACTGCGTTGTTGTGCTGCTCATTCTTGGACGCGAACAGCAGCGTCAGTTGCTTCCGCTGACCAGCCAGCCGGTAGAGTTCTTTGAGCATATCCGATGCCTCGGGGCGGGCCAGCTCTTTGAGATACCGTTTGCGAAACGCCAGCCAGTCCTCCGGACGCGCGTGGAACCACTGCCGCAAGCTGTCGGATGGCGCCAATTCCCGAAGCCACGCGTGGAGCAAGGCCCGCTCTTTGCTCACCCCGCGCGGCCAAAGACGATCCACCAGTACGCGCGTTCCATCTGCCCGAACGGGCTTGGCGTAGATTCTTTTCACTTGGATTCGTTTGGCTGCGGCTGGCATGGAGTGCCCTATCATTGTACGGCTGAATTACACTGCCATGGTCGAGGGACCAATGGAATTGCGGCGGAGTGTTTTCAACCTTGAGTCCGTGGTCAGCGTCTGCGCCCTGGTGGCAATTTTGTTGTCTCTTGCCGGCTGTACTGCGCAACGCCGGAAGAGCGACGCCGAACTCGGACTCACTCCACAACAATCCGCCGGACGGCGCATCTACGACGACCGTTGCGACCGTTGTCACGAAGCCTATTCCTCCCGCGGCAAAAAGGGGCCCAGCTTGCAGGGAATCTTCAAAGGCCAGTACTTGTCCAAGAGCGGATTGCCGTCGACGGACGACCAGGTGGGCGACATCGTCCGTTACGGACGCACCGACATGCCGGCTTACGGCGATGTGCTCAACCAGCAACAAATTAAGGACCTGTTGGCCTACATGCACACACTTTGAAGGTGCTGCCTCAGATTCCTAAGGCGATTCGCTATGTCCGCACGCTCTGCCGAATTGACTTCCACACCTCTGGACGAGTAGATTTCTTCCACGTTCCGTTTTGTTCTTTCACAACTCTTTGGTTCGCGCGTCCTCGTCGCTGTGATGAGGACTGGGAAGCGGGTGAAAATCCCGCGCTGCCGCGCAACTGTAAGCGAGGAAATTGCAGCCGGTCACTGGGAGAGCCCAGGAAGGCCGGTTGTGGTGGTTGGACCACAATCATGGTCCTTACTCGCAAGCCAGGAGACCGGCGCGAACTGCCAACATCAACCCCTTTCGCGTGAAAAGGAGGAGTGATGCGGTTCTCTCGTAGTGTCGTCTCGGTTGTTTTCCTGGTAACAACCACCTTCGCTGGCGAACTCAGAATCAAAGTCGTAGATCCCCAATCCGCCGTCGTCCAGGGTGCGCAAGTCGTACTGCTGGAGTCAGCGGGTGTGGTCCCCCTCGGGGTGAAAACGACTTCGGCCGAAGGACTGGCGGTCTTTCGCACCAGTGTCACGGGTCCATATAGCGTTCGGGTTCTTGCCCAAGGTTTTGCGGCGGAGACGGCAGATATCGCGCCTTCGTCATCCGGAGTTGTCACCGTGAACCTCAGGCTCGCTCCGGCGGCGGAGACCGTGGTAGTAACGGCCACTCGCAGCCCAGTTCCCAGCGAAACCTCCGGCGCGGAAGTCGAATCCCTGAACGGCGGCCAACTCGAAATCATGAATCCGGTAGCTGCCGACGATGCCTTGCGTTTTCTTCCCGGTGCAATCGTGAATACCAGCGGGCAACGCGGCGGAGTGTCCTCGCTCTTCGTGCGCGGCGGCGATTCCACCTACAACAAGGTGATCGTGGACGGCGTTACCGTCAACGCGCCGGGCGGCATCGTCGACTTCGGAACACTTCCCCTCGCCCAGGCCGATCGTATGGAATTCATGCGCGGCGCGCAGAGCACGTTGTACGGTTCTGACGCGATGACCAGCGTCGTGCAAGTGTGGACTCGCACCGGAAGCACCCCCGTTCCTGAATTGCGTTTCGGGGCCGACGGAGGCAATCTGGGAACCGCGAACGGCTTCGCATCCTTAGCCGGCGCCCGGAACCGTTTTGACTACAACCTATTCGGTGATCAGTTCAATAGCAACGGCCACGGCATCAACGATGCCTATTCCGATTCGCTGGAAGGGGCAAATGCCGGGGTCGCACTCAGTGACAATGTTTCTCTTCGCGTCCGCGTCCGCCATTCCGATAGCCATACCGGCGTCCCCGGAGAATGGAACTTCAACGGACAGGCACTTGATCCACCCGACCCAAGTGAGCGGTCGCAACTCAACAACCTGCTTGGAAGTGTGGAGCTCACCGTCGTTGGCCCCTCCGGCTGGCAGCACCATTTCACGGGTTTCGACGAGAACTACCGTTACTCCGAGTTGAACCTCAACGGCGACCCGGCTCGCGTGGACGCTTTTGGCAACGGCTTCGATTTTCCATCGCATCAGGTCGACGACATCAACCGTACCGGGTTTGAATACCAGGGCGATTATCTGGAGCGAAGCTGGACCCACACCACCGTAGGCTTCCGCTTTGAAAATGAAAACGGCTTCCTCGGCGACCTCGATTTTCCTCCTCAGACCCACGGCCAGCGCTTGAACGACGATGTCTATGGGCAGCAGCAGGTAACCTGGGGCCGCCTGTCCGCGGTAGCTGGTGCGCGATTTGTGCACAACAGCGAATTCGGCAATGCCGGCGTGCCGCGAGTGGCATTGACATTCCTGGCACTACGCGGCGGGGAGACATTCTCCGGAACTCGTTTGCACTTCTCCTATGCCACCGGGTTCAAGGAGCCGGGGCTCGATCAGACTTTTGCCGGCCCCCCATACTTCGTCGCCAATCCTGCCCTGAAGCCGGAGCGCAACCGTGCCTTCGAAGCCGGCTTGCAGCAGAATTTCTTCGGCAACCGCTATGCCCTGACCGCCACCTACTTCAACAACCTTTTCCACGATCAGATCGAATATGGAACTGCGAACCCGGTCCAAGGTCAGTACTTCAATGTGAATCGGTCTCTCGCTCATGGCGCGGAGGTCGAAATACAAGCCAGGATCTGGTCGAGATTCTCTTTGAACACGTCTTATACCTACACCTCGACCCAAATTCTGCAAGCTCCGCTATGCACGCCGGCGAATTTCTGCGATCCCGTCTACGATGCAGGAAATCCATTTCTGCGCCGCCCTAAACACTCGGCGAGCCTTCTGCTCACTTATCTCGGAAAACGCTGGGGAGGAAACCTGGGTGGAAGCTTCGTCGGTCGTCGCTTTGATTCGGATTTCCTCGGATTCGGCATCGATCACGCCGCCGGCTACGTGCGCGTGGACCTCGGTGGCTGGTACGCGCTGAATTCCCGCGTCACCGCCTATGCGAATGTCGAGAATGCACTCGACAAGCAATACCAGGAGGTCGTGGGATACCCGGCATTGCCGGTGAACTTCCGGGCGGGACTCCGCTTCAGAATCGGAGGAGAGTGAAATTTCAAAGTGAAATTTCGGGATGAAATTTTAACCGCGGGCTGAGGCCGGATCTCCGGCTTCAGCGCTGCCGGGAGGGCGCCGGGCGCGCCCTGGACCCCGTTCCCATCAGGATAGAGTTGAAAGCAGCCCGCCGCTCTTCATGCTCGCTATCCGCCTGGACTGCGCACGTTGCCAGCGGCATCGGGGCGGCTGACTTAGTTCCCTGATATTTGCTGCGCGCGACCATCAGCTTCTCCAGATTCTCGTCGTTGAGCGGCTGCTGCCTCCCCAGACAGTGAGCCACCAGAGCGATCTGGGCAAAGTGCTCCACAATTTCCATCTTCATGTAGGCTTCTTGCAAGTCGCTGCCATAGGCAACCACACCATGGTTCGACATGAGGATGGCATCATATTGCGGAATCAGCGGCGCCAGCGTCTCCCCTAGTTCGGGAGTTCCCGGCGTCCCATATCTGGCTAACGGAATGGAACCCAGCCCGATGACCACCTCGCAGACTAAGGGCTGGTTCAGCGCCATGCCGGCAGCGGCAAACCCGGTGGCTGTCGGCGGGTGGGCATGTACGACCGCCTGTATGTCGGGACGCAGCTCATAAATCAGCGTGTGCATCGCAATTTCGCTGGACACACGCCGCCGCCCGGATAGATGACGTCCTTCGCGGTCGACAATCACCAGGTCCGAAGGTCGCATCATGCCCTTGCTTACGGCGGTGGGCGTGGAAAGAATGCGTTCTTCGTCCAGGCGGACCGAAAGATTGCCGTCCATGGCCGCCACGTAGCCGCGCCGGTGCAACATCTCCCCGAAGGAGACAATTTCGCGCCGGTATCGACGTTCGCATTGCATGATTTGGAAGTGGGCTTGAGGGCGGAACCCGGTTCCGCGTATCGTACCGAATGCTGTAGGGTTGGCACAACGTTGTTTACATAAATTGACACAAGTTTTATGAAGCTCCACTCGTCCTTGCCGCTGCCATTTTCCGGCTGCTGGGGAAGAACCTATAATCGATCCCCGTGTTTGTCTCCGATTTCAACTATCAACTCCCACCCGAGCTGATTGCCCAGGAGCCGCTCGCTGACCGGGCAGCCTCCCGTCTACTCAGCCTCGATCGGCCTTCTGGCAAGCAGCGCGATGCCTGGTTCTGCGAGTTTCCCGACTTGCTGCGCCCGGATGACCTGGTGGTATTCAACGACACCCGGGTATTTCCAGCGCGCCTCTACGGAAGACGGGGCGGGCAGAAGTCACAGCCCGTCAGCCCGCGCAATCCGGCCGCGAGTGAATTTCTGCAGGGCAGAATCGAGGTTTTGCTCACCCGCCAAGTCTCGCAAGACCCCAATGAATGGGAATGTCTGGTCCATCCCGGCCGGAAAATTGGAATTGGCGAGCGGCTGCTCTTTGGGGATGCAGGCGAACTCGAAGCCGAGGTCCTGACCCGAGGCAGTTTCGGAGAACGCCGGATTCGATTTCGCCCCGTGGCGGATTTTTTTGCCCTGGTCGACCGGCTCGGCCACATGCCGCTGCCGCCGTATATCCGGCGCACGGATCTTCCCGGTGACCGCGACCGCTACCAGACCGTCTATGCTCGCGAGCGCGGTTCCGTGGCCGCCCCCACCGCGGGGCTGCACTTCACTCCGGAAATTCTCTCTCGCATCCATGCCCGCGGCGTTGAAACCGCGGAGATCACTCTGCACGTCGGCCTCGGGACCTTTCAACCGGTGCGGGTCGAGCGCGTGGAAGATCACAAGCTGCACCGCGAAATCTGCCAGATTTCTCCCCAGGCGGAGGGATCCATCAATCGTGCTTTGGCCGCACACCGGCGCGTGGTCGCGGTCGGAACCACCAGCGCAAGGACTCTGGAGTACTTCGCTTCTCAGTCCGCAGACCGCACAGTCCAGGCCGGCACGCGGGAAGCAGACATCTTCATTTACCCCGGATATGAATTTCGTGTGGTAGGCGCGCTGCTGACCAATTTTCATCTGCCGCAGTCCACGCTTCTCATGCTGGTCTGTGCCTTCGCCGGCAAGGATCGCGTGCTCGAAGCCTACAAACATGCGGTTGCACAGAGATACCGGTTCTATTCCTATGGAGACTGCATGTTCGTCGAGTGATCGCCACGACCTGAGGACCCAGAACTGATCACTGAGACCCGGCAACCGAGGACTGAAACCACGACCTGCCGATCGCTGTTAAACTTACCCGTTGCCCGCCAAGAAAAAATCCTCGCCGGTCGAAGACGCAGTCTCGCCTACGCCCCAGCCTATCTCTGTTCCCGCCGGCCGTGACCGCATCTTCCTCATCGACGCCATGTCGTTCATCTTCCGCGCCTATCACGCCATGGCGCGGCAGCGGGGCATGTCCACCAAGACCGGAGTGCCCACCGCGGCCACTTACGTCTTCGTCAACATGTTGCGCAAACTCTGCGACGATTTTTCACCGGAATATCTCGCTGCTGTCTTTGACGTAGCCGCGCCTACTTTTCGCGACCAGCAAGCCGAAGCCATCACCAGCGTTCGCCGTTTCGACTTGAAGACGCAGACTTTCCAGGACGTCGCCTACCACGGTTACAAAGCCAACCGCACCGCAATGCCCGCCGACCTGGTGCAGCAGTTGCCCTACATCCGCCGCGCGCTGGAAGCCTACCGCATTCCCATCCTCGAACTCGAAGGCTATGAGGCGGATGACGTCATTGGCACGCTGGCCCGCCAGGCCGCGGGAAAATCCTATTCCGTGTTTGTAGTGTCCAGCGACAAAGACATGCTGCAGTTGGTGAACCAGCGAGTTCTGGTGCTGAACCCGCCCAAGGACAACCTGATTTGCGATGCCGCAAAAGTTGAGGAGATCCTCGGCGTGCCTCCCGAGCGCGTGGTCGACGTGATGGCTCTGCGCGGCGACAGCATCGACAACATCCCCGGCGCCCCCGGCATCGGCGACAAAGGATCGGTCGAGCTCATCAAGCGCTTCGGCACGGTCGAGCAAGCGCTGGAGCGCGCGGCTGAGATCGAGAAGAAAACCTATCGCGAATCGCTGCAGAACAATCGCGAAGCGGTAATGATGAGCAAACAACTCGCCACTATTGACTGCAACGTCCCGGTCCAGCTTGACGTGGACGCCATGAAGGCGGGGGCGCCCGACGTCGAAACTCTTCGCGAGCTTTTTACCGAGCTGGAGTTTACTTCGCTGCTGAAGGAACTTCTGCCCGTGGTTGAGGTAAGCGAAGCACACTATGCCGAAGCAAGATCGGCAGCAGACATCGACGCCGCGCTCAAGAGCCTTCCTGCGGGCCGCGCGCTGGGGGTTGCTGTCGAAACGGAACTCAGCACCGACGAACCCGAGGAAGAGGAAAGCGAGCCCCAGGGAAGCATGCTGCCCTTGACCGCAGCACCTCCCTCAGCGGAGCGGCCGCCGAATATTGCGATTTCCGCCGCGCCCGGCACGGCACTGACAATTTCTGGAGATACGGCGGATGCCAGGGCGCGGCTCGCTGCTGTGCTGGCCGATGGCGCCGTCGAGAAGAGCATCCACGATTACAAAGCGGCGATCCATACCCTGCGCCCGCAAGGTCTCGCGCTCACCGGAGTGCGGCACGACCCCATGCTCTATTCCTATCTGCTCGATCCCACTTACTCGTCACATCGCCTGGCCGATGTAGCCCTCCGCCGCTTCAATCTCAAACTGAGTGGAACGCTGCCTGAGTCCGCCGACATCACCGGCCGGCTGGCAGCAGCGCTGCACAGGGAGGTCGAAGACTCGGGCCTGCTGAAGTTGTATCAGCAAATGGACCTGCCCCTGGTTCCGGTGCTTGCCCGCATGGAGCAGGCTGGAGTCAAGATTGATCGCCACGCTCTTGCGGCAATGTCGTCGCGCCTGCAGCGCGAGATTGAGACCAAGGCGAAAGAAATCTATGAGCTGGCCGGCTGCGAATTCAACATCAGTTCTCCCAAGCAACTTGGCGATGTGCTGTTCAACAAACTGAATCTCCCCAAGCCGGTCAAGTATGGCAAGGGAAGGACGATCTCCACCGCCGTGGACGTGTTGGAAGGCCTGGCGGCAGCTCACAACGTGCCTCGGCTGGTCCTCGAATATCGCCAGTTGACCAAGCTCAAGTCCACCTACGTGGACGCCTTGCCCATGCTGCTGAATCCCGCCACTGGCCGCTTGCACACCACCTTCGGCCAGACGGGAACGGCGACGGGAAGGCTGTCCTCAGCCAATCCCAACCTGCAAAATATTCCCATTCGCACCGAACTCGGCCGCGAGATTCGCGCCGCATTCACCGTTGAGCCGGGCCATGTGCTGCTGGCCGCCGACTACTCACAAATCGAGCTGCGGTTGCTGGCCCATTTCTCCAAAGATCCGCTGCTGGTCGAGGCCTTCCGCCGCGGCGATGACATCCACACCTTGACCGCTTCGCAAGTATTCGGCGTGCCACCGTTGATGGTCACCGCCGATCACCGCCGCCAGGCCAAAGTCGTGAACTTCGGGATCGTCTACGGCCTCTCGGCCTTCGGGCTCTCCCAGCAACTCGGCATCGATCCCGGCGAGGCCAAGCAATTCATCAACGCTTACTTCGAGAAATACAAAGGTGTGCGAGCCTTCATTGACAAAACCCTCGAGGACGCCCGCCGTGACCAGAAGGTCGCGACTCTTTTCGGACGCGTGCGACCCATCCCCGACATCAACAGCAAGAACGCCAACCTGCGCGGTTTCGCCGAACGCACCGCGGTGAATACGCCCCTGCAAGGTACGGCTGCGGATCTCATCAAGCTGGCCATGATTCGCATCGATGCCGCGCTGCTCGAACGCGAACTAAAGTCGAGGATGACTCTGCAAGTGCACGATGAGCTGGTGTTCGAAGTGCCGGAAGCGGAAATCGAGCAGATGAAAACGCTGGTGAAGGAGCGGATGGAAAATGTCTACTCACTGACGGTGCCTCTTTTGGTGGAAATCGGAGTGGGGCTGAACTGGAGAGATTTGGAGTAACACGGCCTTCGAGACCCTTGCCACGGGAAAATATCCTGGGTTCAGCCGCGAAGCGGCGAAAGAATGCAGCCCACGGCGTAAGCCGTGGGTAGAAAGTGAACGATGCCCCGCGCCCGGAGGGCGCAACCGAGGTTTTGGTGACAGCTTCAGCCGCTGACGTACTTGAATGAACCTCTCCGCGCCGCTGACCCAGCGCTCAGCCTACGCCCCAAGCGTATCCTCGATCGCTCCCGCGATGTTGCTCACCAGCCTGGTCATCTTCTCTTCCGACTCCGCTTCCACCATCACCCGCGCCAGCGCCTCGGTGCCGGAATAGCGCACGACCACGCGTCCGTTGCCGTCCAGTTCCCGCTGCGCGGATTCAATGGCAGCCTGAATTTCGGGTACTTGGCTGAGCGGCGTCTTCTCCCGCACGGGAATATTCTTGATCGTCTGTGGCAATACTCTCAGGTCCGCGATCAGTTCCGCCAGTGAGCGCCCGGTCCGAGCGATAATTTCCATCACCCGCAACGCCGTGAGCAAGCCATCGCCGGTTGTGGCCTCGCCATCGCGAAAAATGATGTGCCCCGATTGTTCTCCGCCCAGAGTCGCGCCATTCTTACGCATTTCATCCAGCACATACTTATCGCCGACGTTGGCGCGCAGCATGCGAATTCCCGCATTGCGCAGCGCAATCTCCAGCCCCATGTTCGACATGGTGGTGGCCACGACCGTAGAACCGGCGAGCGACCCGCGGGATTGCATATCCCGCGCCGCCAGCAGCAGGATGGCATCGCCATCGACCACCCGTCCCTCTCCACTGCTGAACAAAGCGCGGTCCGCATCGCCGTCAAAGGTAACGCCCAGATCAAACCTCCCTTTATTTTCCGCCACTGCCTTGGCCAGCGCTTTAGGATGCAGGGCGCCGCAACTTTCATTGATGTTCCTGCCATCGGGTGTCATGCTCAGAAATGTGGCCCGCACTCCGCATCTGCGAAACAGTTCCGGCGCTTCCACGGCGGCCGCGCCGTTGGCGCAGTCCACCAGAACCGTCAGCCGGCTCAAGTCCGCGGCTACGTTCTTCGCCAGCCACTCAATGTAGTCGCGGCGAAGGCCGGCCTCGCCGGGCAAGCTGGGCAAGGGTTTCGCACACTGCGGCTGGTGCGGCTGGGGATTCTGCAACATTCCAAAAATCTCTTGTTCAATCGCCAGTTCATGCGCATCCGGCAGTTTGTAACCGTCTCCCGAAAAGACCTTAATCCCATTGTCCGTCCAGGGATTGTGCGAAGCTGAAATCACCACCCCTGCCGAATATCCCCGCGAACGGGCCAGGTAAGCCACGCCCGGCGTGGTGATCACGCCGGCGCTGTGCACTTCGCACCCGGTGGAAGCCAAGCCCAGCGCCACCCGGTCCGCAATCCACGCACTCGACTCCCGCGTGTCCTGACCGATCACCACTCGCGGGTGCGAATCGGTCCGTACCAGGTCATGGCCCAAGGCGCGGCCAATGAGGTAGGCGCTTTCCATGGTCAAGGGAAATTCTCCGGCTACGCCGCGAATTCCATCGGTCCCGAAGAGTTGCCGCGTGGGGGAAGTCATTTCTTGTTTTGTTGAATATTGTTCTGTAGAACTGCGCCCGCTCCGCTGGTGGCGGAGGTTTTCTCCATCAGCACCGTGACCCGAACCGCCACCGGGTCCACGGCTTGCACCATAGGATCTGGCACATAGGCATGGGTCACAAAACTGCCGCGGTCGATGGTGCCACTCACATCCACGGGATCCGTAATGGCGCTCTCCACCGCCGCCACCCGCTTGCTCGGGCCGCTAATCGTAACCACCGGCGGGTCTACGAGAATCTTCGCGATGCTGTATCCGGCGGCGAAGCTGCCAATGACGCGGGGATGAATCTCGACTTGGCGGGTCAGCCGGCTATCAAACGCCAGGTGGAATTGGCTTGGCACTACCTGCATCACGTGAAGACCGTAAGGCTGATGAATCTGCTGTGCCGTCAAGTCAAATGTCCGCTCGCCTGGTTTGGCGGTGGTCAAATCGATCTCCGCGTGAACGTCAATAGGCTGCAGCCGCCGCACCAGCCGCTCCGGACCACGCAGCCGGATCTGGGCCCGTGGGATGTGTTCCGTGCTGATCTCCAGATTGTCCGGGATATTATGAAATTCAATCGATACTTCGACGGCAACCTCCGCCGGGTGGTCCTGCGCCACCGCCAGCCACAGCCCGAACGCCAGGGCCAGCGAGATCACCTTCAAACCGAAGTTATGCAGGAACAGACGCTGTAGGAAGCTGGTCATGGCCTAGCGGTCCGATCCTTGCCGAAGCCGCGTGTCCACGGCCCGCGGAGAGGTTTGCGGTACCTCCGGCTCGAAACTCTCACCCGCTTCGGGTCCAGTGGTGATGGGAGTCGGCAAAGTCGACGGCGCCACGTAGCGGCTCAGCAGCCCGCTCAAGCGTTCGCGCAATTGCTCGATGGTAAGATCGCGCTCGATCTTTCCTCCCACCGCCAGGCTGACCGCGCCGCTTTCCTCGGAAACAATCACCGCAATCGCGTCCGTCTCCTCGGTCACCCCGATGCCCGCCCGGTGCCGTGTCCCCATTTGCGTTGACAGCACCGGATTCATGGATAGCGGCAGGAAGCACGCAGCTGCGGCAATGCGATCGTTCCGCACAATGACCGCTCCATCGTGCAGCGGTGCGCTGGGACGAAAAATCGTAGCCAGCAAGTCGTACGAGAGCTTGGCGTCGAGCGCCACCCCGCTTTCAATGTAGGTTCTGAGCCCAATCTCGCGTTCCAGCACAATCAAAGCGCCGGTTTGATTCTGGGAAAAAAGGTTGGCCGCCAGCACAATGTCGTCGTAGACGTCGGTTTCCGCGCTGGATCTCCGGCCCAGGGTGAGCTGCCGCCCCAACCGCGCCAGCGCCTGCCGGATCTCGGCCTGAAAGACCACGATCAGCGCAAACACCGCATACGGCAGCAGCGTGCTGATCATCCAGTTCACGGTCACCAGCTCGCCCAGCCGGGAAAAATAAAATGCCAGCGCCAGGGCCGCCACCCCCACCAGCATGAGCGCGGCTCGCGTCCCTTTTATCAGGGCGAGGAACTCATAAATAATGACCGCAACCAGCAGAATATCCAGGATCGAGATCAGCGATACTTGTGGCCAGGTCACGGAAAACTGCGGCACAGAAGACCCCTTTCCAGGATGACATGACGAGCACTTTATTGTAATCCAGGGTCCAAACCCAAGCCGCGGAACGGTAGTGGTGCAGTTCTAAATTTCATGGAAACTGTCATTCCTAAGCGCGGTGTTATCGCGCGAGGAATCTGCTGTCTTTAGTGGAAAAACAGATTCCTCGCTGATAAAGCTGGCTCGGAATCACAAGAACTCAAGGTTTTTTGCCAAACCGCGCGATTACCCGCGGCGCCTACAGGTCCCGCTTTTTCACCGTAGCCGCCAGGGTGCCTCGGGCGAGCCGGGCGGAAATCTCATCTCCCGGATTGATTCGGCCGGCGTCTTTCAGCAGCTTTCCCGAGGAATCAAATACCAGGGCATACCCGCGATCAAGAATAGCCAGTGGCGACAAGGCTGTGATCTGTCCTGCAAGTTGTTCGAGTCGCGACCTCCCTTGCAAAAGCGCCGCCCGAGTCGCCGCCGCGAGTGCCGAATCTTTGGCGGTGAGCTCTTTGCGAATTCCCATCAGAATGCGGCGCACGTCGTAATGCCGCACCGCCGCCGCGAGCGCCTCGAACCTCCGCCGGTATTCTTGAAGAACGCCGCGCTCCGAGTGCGCCAGGCGATAGACCTGATCGTCCACGCGCTGCTGCCGCCGGTGGATGAGGTCCATCATCCGCGCAAAAGCTCCATGCTGCGCCAGTTCCGTCAGGTTCTGCCGCGCAATGAGCAGGTTGTAGCGTAACCCCTTTTCCAGCCTCTGCTGCAAGCCCTGCACCTGTTCTTCGATATCCTGGCGGGAACGGATCACCATCTCTGCGGCGGCGGAGGGCGTTGGCGCCCGCAAATCCGCCACGAAATCAAGAATGGTGAAGTCCGTCTCGTGCCCCACCGCGGAAATCACCGGAATCTCCGAAGCCGCGACCGTCCGCGCCAGCCCTTCATCATTGAATGCCGCCAGATCTTCCGCTGACCCGCCGCCGCGAGCCACGATCACCACATCCACATTACGCGCGCGATTGAAGTAGCGGATTCCAGCGCTGACTTCGGCCGCCGCCGCTTCTCCTTGCACCTGCGCTGGAAATATCAACACGCTCGCCGTGTGATGCCGCCGCTGCAAAATGTTGAGGATGTCACGCAGCGCGGCCGCTTGGGGCGAGGTCACCACTCCAATTCGTCCGGGCAGCGCCGGAATCGGTTGCTTGCGCGCGGAGTCGAAAAGCCCTTCAGCTTCCAGCTTCGCCTTGAGCTGCTCGAATGCAATCTGCAGCGCGCCCGCGCCTTTCGGCTCCAGGTACTCCGCCGAAATTTGGAGCTGGCCACGATCCTCGTAAATCGTGATCCGTCCCCGCACCAGCACCAGCATGCCATTCTCCGGCCGGAACCGCAGCAGCCGCGCCTGCGAGCGGAACATCACCGCGTTGAGCTGCGAGTTTTCGTCCTTCAAGGTGAAGTAAAGGTGTCCCGAATCGTGCGCCCGGAAGTTCGAAATCTCGCCTTCCACCCAGGTGTCTGCATATTCACGCTCAATGTGGGTGCGCACCGCCGCCACCAGATCGCGCACTTTCCACACGCGTCGATCGGGAGGCTTGAAGCTGAACCCAAGTTGATCGTCGAAGGCCATGCAGAGGAGTTTACCGTTGATGGCTGTTCTCGGGCCAGAGACGCAGCGACGGCCTAAGCTTGCCTCGGTGATTGGAAGATAAAGCACGGGGAAGGGCAGGACTTCAGTCGTGCCGAATTGGACCTCAACGAATTGCCATCCCGAGCGGAACTTAGTCCGCGAGGAATCTGCCTGTTTTCCGAAGTAACGATGCCGCGTTCGGCGAAACTACCGCCGGAACCGCCCAATCACGTACAACAAAACCGACAGTACCACGCTCAACCCAATCGAAGTGGCCAGCGGAAAATAAACCGTCGTGTTCTTTCCCCGGTAAACAATGTCTCCCGGCAAATGTCCGAGCGGAAGATGACTTCGGCCCAGAAAGAACAGAAGCGCCCCAGCCGCCACCAAAATGATGCCAAAGAAGATCAGAACTTTTCCCAGCTCGGCCATCGCTATGAGTGTAAATCAGCGCACGAACCGCCTTAACTTTGCAGCATAAAGAACTTGACAGATCGGAAGCCCCGCCTTAAATTCTCCTCATGCCCGAGCATCGCCCGCGCCGCCGCTATCCGCACCCTGCCACGCGCCCCCTCCATCTTCGAGCCGCCGAAGATCTCCGCTTCATCCGCGAGACCATGGAGCGTTCCGCCTCCTTCACCGCCGTGCCCGGCTGGGGACAGGTGGCCATGGGCGCAACGGCGCTGGCCGCTGCCTGGATTGCCCGCCAGCAAACGGCATCGTTCGCCTGGCTGCAGATCTGGCTGGGAGAAGCGGTTGTGGCCGTTGCGATTGCTCTAGCCGCAACCCGCATCAAGGCGCAAAAAGCCGGCCTGCCGCTCACCAGCGGCCCCGGCCGCAAGTTTGCTTTCACCTTCCTGCCGCCCATCGCGGCCGGCGGAGTGCTGACCGTCGTGTTGTCGCGCGCTGGCCTGTTCCGCGACTTGCCAGGCGCCTGGCTGCTGCTCTATGGAACCGGAGTAGTGACCGCCGGCGCCTTCTCCGTGCCTGGAGTTCTTATGATGGGCCTGTGCTTCACGCTGACCGGCGTGGCTGCGCTCTTCTCACCTGCCGCCTGGGGAAACCTCTACATGGCTGCCGCTTCGGCGGATTGCACATCACATTCGGCCTTTGGATCGCGAGGCGGCACGGTGGCTAAGCCGAAACTATCCATCGCCCATCATGCCGAGGCGTCGCCGAGGCCCACGCCGCGTCCGCGCCATCGCCATCACCCGGAGTTGCCGGAACTCGACCGCCGCATTCACGAGCGCATCCGTCTGGGAATCGTCAGCGCGCTGGCCATCAATGATTCGCTCAGCTTCAACGATCTCAAGCGCCTGCTCAAAACCACCGACGGCAACCTCAGCGTGCACGCCCGCAAGCTGGAAGAAGCGCGCTACATCACCTGCAGCAAGTTTTTCGAGGGACGCATCCCGCGTACCGAGTATCGTCTGTCTCCCGCCGGCCGCAAGGCTCTGCAGGAGTATCTGTGCCAAATGGAAGAACTGATTCGCATGACGAGGGAGGATTGAAGGGCCGCAAATTTTTTTGCGCCTGTACTTTGCAATACAAAGTTCACTACAGCAAGGAGAACCGCATGTGGAACGCAGGCCTGCACAGTAACCTGAACTTTCCCGCCCCGGTGTCCGTGCTTAGCTTTCTCGCGGCCGGTGGAGGCCTGGTTCTTGTCGTCCTGACCGTCGCCGCCGCTTACTTCTTCCACAAGCCCAAGTTGGCCACGCTGTTGCTGAGACTCACCGCCGCCGGAGCCGTGATCTATTTCGGCCTTCTCTTCGGATTCTCCCTCGGCAGTCATGAGACGACTCTCGCGCTCGGGCAGGAAAAATACTTCTGCGAAATTGACTGTCATCTCGCCTACTCGATCGCAGGCGTGAAGGCCTCTCCGCAAGCCGATGCCACCCTCTACATCGTTACTCTGCGCACTCGTTTTGACGAGACCACAATTTCACCCAGCCGCCCCGAAGACGCTCCGCTGACGCCAAACGCGCGCGCCGTGCGCCTGGTCGACGCGCAGGGTCACGAGTATCCTGCGGCCGGCAGCATGAGCACGCCGCTCACAACCCCACTGATCCCTGGGCAATCCTACACAACCGACCTGGAATTCACCGCCCCCAAAGACGCGAAAGATCTGCGCCTGCTGCTCACCACTCCCTATTGGGATGAGCGTTTCCAAATCGGCGATGAAAACAGCTGGCTCCACAGGAAGACCTATTTCCGATTGTCCATGCAATCCGATTCGGGTCTCCCGGCCTCGGTCCCCTCCCGCATCGGTGCCTGAGAACCAAGAACTGAGAATCGAGAACCGAGAACTAAGAACCGAAGTCAAGTGCTAGAATTCCGCTCCATGAATCGCTGGATGCCTTTCGCTCTGCTCTCCACCCTGGTCGCAGTTACCCTTTCGGCGCGGACCGCCTCCGAAGTCGAAATCACGGCCGAGCCTTCCCACCGACTGGCCTTCGAGAATCAATACGTGCGCGTGTTCAAGGTGGAAGTGCCTCCGGGCACGGCTACTCTGATGCACCACCACGGGCACGACTATGTCTACGTGACTCTGGGCGCGGCGGAGATTTCCAATCAAGTGGAAGGCAAGCCGCCGGCCAACGTCAAGCTGCACGATGGTGAAACCGGTTTCTCCGCGGGCAACGTTTCCCACGTGATTCGCAACCAGGCGGCCACGTCTTTTCGCAACGTGATCATCGAACTCATGCAGGATGAGAAGGCCCGCCAATCGCCTCCGCCCAAGTGGGATGAAGAGAGAGGCCTGAGCATCATGGACGGCGGCACTCATGACATTATGTTCGTCAAAGATGGCGTGCGGGTCTCCGAGACCGATCTCCAGCCCGGCGCTGTGATCCCGAAACATCATCATGCCGGCCCGCACCTGCTGGTCGCCCTTACCGATATCGACTTGCGCAGCGATGTGGTGGGCAAAGGCGTTTCCGAGCTCAAGTTCAAGGCCGGCGACATCAACTGGGTAGAAGGCGGCTTCACGCACACCGTGACCAATGTGGGCAAGCAGCAGGCCAAGTACATCACCCTGGATTTCCACTGACAGCTCACGTAGGGGCTGACTCCGTCTCCCACACCGGGTGAAGTCCGCTAGCGACGCCATTTTCCCCCGATTTACAGATTCGCAGATTGCGCCCGGAGCGCGTTGTGAGCGGATCCAGGAGAGGGGCGGCCGCGAAAAATCAAGCCAGCGCGGGTTCGATACGCACTGCCGTCGAGACGACTGCACCAGTTTCTGGTCATAGGGCTGTGGGGGGGATGCGCATGTAGTGGAAAACAAAGCAAATACAGTCGCAACGTTTTGGTCGACTTCAAAAGCCAGCGGGCGTACAAAGAAAGCGTCCCGTGCAGCCTCTCCGCCCCGCGCGGAGCGTGGTACCCAATCGCAAGGCTACGCGGTCGAGTCTCGGTCTGAGCGCAGGAGTTTGCGGCAACACACCCCTCGTATGGTTACGTTGAATACGCCAGAGCGTCCCACTTCTCGTGGGACATTAATCTGTATTTTCTGGGATAGCGGGTTTTCCTCGGGAGTTCCAAAATGAATCCTCGTCGACTGGTCAATGCAAGGTCTCGTCCCGTCCAACAACATCGGGAACCGAGGCAGCCCAGACGCGCCTTATTCCCTGTCGTCGGTGTCGGCGCCTCGGCCGGTGGCTTAGAGGCATTCACACAATTGCTCAAGGCCTTAGGGTCGGGGACAGAGATGGCGTATGTACTTATTCAGCACCTGGACCCGAGCCACGAAAGCGCACTGACTGAGCTGCTTGCAAAGGCGACCGAGATGCCTGTGAGGCAGGTCACTGATGCCACGCCAGTGGAACGTAACCACGTCTATGTGATTCCGCCCAAGGCGGACATGACCATCTCACAGGGCATACTGCGGCTGGTACCCCGTACTGAGACGCGCGGCCATCATATGCCTATCGATAGTTTCCTACGCTCGCTCGCGGAGGACCAGAGGAGCAATGCGATTGGGGTAATTCTCTCAGGGACTGCATCGGACGGCACCTTGGGATTGGCGGCGATCAAGGCAGAGGGAGGCATCACCTTCGCCCAGGATGAAAAATCGGCCAAGTTTGATGGCATGCCATTGAGCGCCATTGCGGCCGGCTGCGTGGATTTCATTCTCCCCCCTGACGCCATCGGCAGGGAGCTGGCCAGGATTCGTGCCCATCCCTATCTGGCCCCCTCTTCGTCCTCGAGAAGGGCTGAATTGGTAGCCGAGAGCGATCCCCAACTAAAGAAAATCCTTCAGTTGCTGCGGACGGCACACGGAGTTGATTTTTCCGATTACAAGCCCGCCACCGTCAAGCGGCGCATTCTACGCCGCATGGCATTGCGCAAGATAGAGAAGCTGAGAGGATACGTCCAGTTTCTGCGCCACCATCCGACTGAGGTGGAGGCCCTGTACGAGGACATCCTCATTAAGGTCACCAGCTTCTTCCGCGACCCCGCTGCTTTTGAAGCGCTAAAAACGGAGGTGTTTCCTGGCATTCTGAAACGCAGGTCCCCGGAGGAGCCCGTCAGAGTTTGGGTGCCAGGGTGTTCAACGGGCGAAGAAGTGTACTCGCAGGCAATCGCGCTGCTCGAGTTCTTGGGAAATAGACGAGCCGACGTTCCCATCCAGCTTTTTGGCACCGACCTCGGCCAGAGCAGCATTGAGAAAGCCCGCGCAGGGATCTACCCGGAGAGTATTGCGGCCGATGTCTCGGCGGAACGGCTGCGACGCTTTTTTGTGAAAGTGCAGGGTGGCTATCGCATCAACAAAACCATCCGCGACTTTTGTGTTTTCGCCAGGCACAACCTTCTGCAAGATCCGCCTTTTTCCCGGATCGACGTCATCAGTTGCCGCAACGTGTTGATCTACCTCGCGCCGGTCTTGCAGAAAAGAATCATGCCCGTCTTTCACTATGCCATGAAGCCGAGAGGATTTCTGATGCTGGGGGGAGCGGAAGGCATCATTGGCTCGGCCTCGGATCTGTTTGAGTTGATGGATAGGAAGCACAAGATTTATTGCCGAAAATCTACCGCGTCCGGACTGCACTTCGATTTCGCCGCCAGCCGGTACTCGACCGAAGCAGGAAACATTGCGAGCGGCAAGGAAGCACCGCAGCGTGAGGGTAGTGTGCACCTCTTGGATTTACACAAAGAGGCCGATCGCATCCTCTTGACGAAATATGCTCCCGTCGCCGTGGTGATTAGTGACGACATGGAAGTGCTCGAATCCCGTGGGCACGTGGGCCTTTATCTTGAGCTCGCGCCCGGCAGAGCCAGCTTCAACGTTTTGAAAATGGCTCGAGAAGGCTTGCTGTTCGATCTGCAGGCGGCGATCAATAAAGCAAAGACGGAGAAGGAAGGAGTTCGGGTCCGAAAGGAAAATGTACAGATCGAACGCGACGGTGAACTCAAAGATGTGAACCTTGAGGTAACCCCTTTCAAGGTGGCTTCCAACGGCGAACGCCATTTCTTGGTCGTGTTCGAGGATGCCAGACCTGCGGGTAGGGCTGAATTAGGGGAAACCATCGCCGGAGAGGCAAAACTTGACAAAGCAGGGAAGGAAAAACGCAGTAATCAAACCAGTCACTTGAAGCAGGAACTTGCTGCGACCAAGCGATATCTGCGCTCGATTGTCGAGGACAAAGAAGCCAGCAACGAAGAACTCCAAGCCGCAAATGAGGAGATTCTGTCGAGCAACGAGGAGTTGCAGAGCACAAACGAGGAGCTGCAAACGGCCAAGGAAGAGCTCGAGTCGACTAATGAAGAATTACACACGGTCAACGAGGAACTGCACAATCGAAATTTCGAATTGACGGAAGCCAACACTGACTTGGTGAATCTGCTCAGCAGCGTCAATATTGCGATGGTTATGTTGGGACGCGATCTGCGAATTCGGCGGGTGACCCCCAGGGGAGGGCAGCGCTTCGGGTTTCTCTCGACGGACGTGGGCCGTCCGATCACCAACATCAGGCCAAATATTGATGTGCCCGACCTGGAGCAAATGATTTTGGAGGTGATCGACACGGTCGTTGTCAAAGAGCGCGAGGTTCAGGATCGGGAGGGGCACTGGTATTCGCTTCGCATCCTGCCTTACAAGACTCTGGAGGACACCATCGAAGGCGCCGTCATAACCCTGGTCGACATCAATGATCTCAAGAACAATCTCCAGGAGGTCAAACAATCCCACGATCAACTGGCGGCGGAGCGGGCGCAATTAGAGGAAGTGCTTCGGCAAATGCCCTGTGGGGTCATGATCGCCGAAGCTCCATCAGGAAAGCTACTCCTGGCAAACAAGCAGGTAGAAGAGATCCTGCGTCAGCCATTCCCTCAGACCCTCAACATTAAGGAACACAGAGCTCTGCACCTCAACAAGCAGCCCTTCAAACCTGAGGAGTGGCCGCTGGCACGTTCTCTCAGCAGAGGCGAGGTGGTCACGGATGAAGAAGTTGAGTACCTGCGCGGGGACGGCACCCCGGTTTTCTTAAGTGTCAGCTCTGCCCCAATTCTCGACCGGGATGGCCGCGTGATCTCGGCGGTGGTTACGTTGTTTGATCTTACCCATCGCAAAGGAACTGAAGAAGTGCTGCACTCCACAGAAAAGTTGGCCGCTACTGGACGTCTGGCAGCGGCTTTTAGCCGCGAGATCAACACTCCGCTGGAAACGCTGGGTGGCGTATTGCATGCGCTCGGCCAAAGCACCCGCCTGGGAGAAGCGGAGCGCCGACATTTGGCCACGGCATACGCCGAACTGGAAGGCGTGGCGCACCTGACCGCGAGTCTGTTGGGTTTCTACAGCCACTCACCTTCACCCGTAGACGTCAAGATTTGCGAGGTGCTCGATAACGTGTTGAAGCTTTACAGCCCAACCATTAAGTCTGGCAGGTTTGTCATCGTGAAGCGGTACGATTCCGAGGACGTGATTCGTGGCTTTCCCGGCGAGATCACCCAGGTATTCTCCAATCTTGTAGCGAATGCCCTGGAAGCCTTACCCCCGGAAGGGACCATCAAGGTGCACGTTCTAGCCTCTCGGGACTGGAGAAACCCGGCCAGGCGCGGAGTCCGTGTTTTCATAGCAGACAACGGGCCCGGTGTTTCTGGGGAGAACCGGCGAAGAATGTTTGAGCCATTCTTCACCACGAAAGGTGAGAAAGGTACGGGCCTTGGTCTGTGGGTCACAAGTGGGATTGTCGACAAACATGGCGGCTGGATTCGAGTCCGCAGCAGCACCCAGCCTGGGCGAAGCGGCACCTGTTTCTCCGTTTTCTTCCCGGACCAGAAAGTTTCGACCATGCGCCATGCTACTGTCGCGTTAAATAAGAGCGCGTAAGGTTTGATCCGCGGTTAGTGTGACCCGATTCGTAAGCATGTGGTTTCGCTCACTTTTCAATCGGTCTCGCGTTCCAGCGTAATCAGCAACTTGAAATCCTTCCTCGCACTGACCCAACTCCGTAAACTCAACTTGCGCTCCCTCGCATTCATCTGGTATAAACAATCCATAGAGAGCAGTGTGTGGCTAGCCGGGCGAATTTGTCGAAACTCTCATCGCTTGTCCGGCATCTGATAGGTAGGCAGGGATAGAATCCTGAAATTGGCTCCGGCCACGGAGCTGGCATTCGGGGACAGAGCTCCTCGAAGGGTTTGAGCGTTTTTCGCAAGAGCCTCCACTTAAGATCTTTTCTCAAGTTATCGACTTCCGCCTGCGCTCGTGCTCAAAAGGCCGCGTGCCTAAATGGCACTGGCGTATTGCGGAAGTAGCGTTCTGTTGCGTGCAGAAAGAGCAGCCGTTGGCCCATGGCAATTAGCACTTGGCCGTTTGCTTTTGCGGCGGTTCTAGGAAGTCGGGCTTTGCCCGACTTGGCCGGGTCTGAGACCCGGTCCCGCACCAGCTTCCCGATGTGGAAAAGCGGTGGAAATCCAGCCGGCACAACGGGTTGACAGCATCGCGGGGA
>Ga0209415_10002319_pt1 | contig 35673 bp, 31 predicted proteins | sample PeaSoiSIISIP2007_FD_187696 | JGI IMG/M metagenome (GOLD analysis project Ga0209415, IMG submission 187696) | Peat soil microbial communities from Weissenstadt, Germany - SII-SIP-2007 (SPAdes) (version 2) | ecosystem: Environmental > Terrestrial > Soil > Wetlands > Peat | place: Germany... | reverse complement strand
ACGGGATGGGCAAATCTAACATCTCGGACGCGATTCTCTTCGTCCTAGGCCCGACCAGCTCGAAAGCGCTCCGCGCGGAGCGGCTGACCCACCTCTTCTTCAACGGCGGTTCGTCCAAGAAAGCCGCGACGGAGTGCGAGGTCTCCCTCGTCTTCGACAACGCGGACAAGCTCCTGCCCGTCGATTCCGCCGATGTCGAGGTGACGCGATACGTCAAGCTCGCTCCCAACGACCCCGACGGCTACTATTCCTACTTCTACGTCAACGGCAAGCGGACGACCCAGACCGAGATCGACTCGATCCTCTCGCACGGACGCTTGAGCGGGGACGGCTACAACCTGGTCCAGCAGGGGGACGTCAACAAGGTCGTGACGATGGGCCCGGTACCCCGTCGGGGGCTCCTGGAGCGGCTCGCCGGGATCAGTCAGTACGACGACGAGCTCGAGCGAGCCGCTGCCAAGCGAACGGACCTGGATTCGAACCTCGAACGCATCCAGACCTTGCTGGGGGAGATCAAGAACCACCTCGGCGCGCTCGAGAGCCAGCGGCTCCAGGCGATCCAGTACAAAGAATTCCAACAGGACAAGCGGAAGACCGAGGCCCGTCTCGCCCGCGCCGGCCATCGGATCGCGGAGCAGGAGCTCGTCACCTGCCGGAAGCAGGTCGAGTCCGCCCGCGCCGAGATCGAACGGCTCCAGACCCTGCGCGCGCAGTTGACCTCGCGGGACCAGGAACTCACCCAGTCGGTCGACGTGGTCGATCGGGAGATCGCCGAGGCCGGTGGCGCGGCCGCGGTCAAGTTCAAGGAGGAGCTCGACGCGAAGAAGATCGCGTATGCGCGCCTCGACCAGAACCTCGCCCACCTGACCGAGGCCTGCGAGGCGCTCGGCCGCCAGGTCGAGGAACTCACCACCGCCGTGCGCGCGGACGACGCCGCCCGGGCCAAGCTCGACTCCCAGGACAAGGACCTCTCCAAGCGGCTCGAGACCCTTTCCGCCCAGGCCGAGGCGAACTCGAAGGAGATTCAGGCGGTGACGGCCCCCGTCGGAAAATCGCAGGACCGACTGTCCGCCGCCCGGAAGTCCCAACTCGAACTCCAGCGCGAAGCCGAATCCCTGCAGAAGTCGTGGGAGGAGACGGTCCAGCGCCGGGCAGCGGCGAAGGCCTCCCTTCAGGCTGCGGAGCAGCTCCAGGCCCAGGCCGAAGACGACCTCCGAGAACGCTCGGTCGAGGTCAAGGACCTTGAACTCCGGATCAAGGAGGCGGGCGGTGGTCGTGGGTCGGGCGAAGCGTCCACCGGCGACCTCCAGAAGGAACTCCACATCGTCAAGACCCGCGAACAATCCCTTGCGGCCGAGTCGGAACGTCTCTCGCGAGAGGTCAGCGAGCTCAACCGCCGCTACCTGACGCTGGACGCTCGCCTCAAGGCCCGTTCCGAGTCCGGGGGCCGCCCGAATCAACTCGCCGCCGTGGACTTCCTCCTCTCCCAGCGCAACCTAGGCAAGATCCCCGGGATCCGTGGGACGGCCGAGGAACTCGCCGACTTCGATCCCAAGTACCGAACCGCGCTCCAGACCGCCGGTGGGAACCGTTTCCAGGCGCTGGTCGTCGAAACCGACCAGGTCGCGGAACAGTGCATCCAGATGCTCCGGCAGGAGAAGCGGGGCCGCGCGACCTTCCTTCCGCTCAACAAGATGCTCCCGGGGCGGCCCCACGGCAAGTCCCTCTTGGTCGCGAAGGCCGCGGGGGCGGCCGGTTTTGCCGTCGACCTCGTCCACTTCGATGAGTCGCTCCGCGCCGCCTTTGGCTACGTCTTCGGGGAGACCGTCGTCATGGACGACCTCAGCCGGGCGCGGACCCAGATGGGCGGCGTACGGCTGGTCACGCTCACCGGCGACCTCATCGAGGCGACCGGCGCGATCTCCGGGGGTTACGTCGACCCTTCGAATCAGGGGCGCGGCGCCGATAGCGCTGTCGAACTGAAGCGTCTCGGCGACGAGCTCCGGGAGAAGAGCGGAGCCGAGGCCGCCGCGCGCGTCGAGCTCACCAAGGCCTCCGACCGGATCCGGGTCCTGGCCGAGGAACTATCCAAGCGATCGATCCAGGACCAGGCCCATCAGTCGACCCGCCAGGGCCTGGAGGGGGACCTCACCGCAGCCCGCGAGCGCCTCGCGGCCGCCCGGAGCCGCATCACGACCGCCGAGGGCGAGGCGAAGAAACTGACGGCGGGTCTCGCAACGGCCGAAGAGTCAGCGCTCAAGTTGGCCGCGTCCCTCGCCGAGATCAAGGAACGCATCGCGAAGGCTCAGGAACAGTATCTTGGCCAGCTCCCCGAGGCGATCTCCACCCGGCTCCGGACGCTCCAGGAGGTCGCCCAGAAGACCGGCGACGAGCGCGTGAAGGTCAACGGGGAACTCGAGTCGGCCCGTGCGTCCTTGCAGGCACTCCTCGCGAACCTCGAGGGGCGGCGCCAGGAGCTCGGGAAGGCCGAGGCCGCCCTGGCCGCCAAGAAGAAGGAGATCACGAAGACCCAGGCGGAGGTCAAGGACGCCCGCTCGGCTCTCGACGCCCTCAAGGCGGTCGAGTCGAAGCAGGGCGACTCCCAGAAGGCCCTCACCGAGAAGAAGCGGGTGCTCGAAACGGAGCGCCTCCAGGTCACGGGAAAGCTCGGCGAGGTCCAGGCGAACTTCACGACCCGTCAGGGGCTCGTCGTTCAGGAGGAGACCCGCCTCGCACAGGCCGAAGCGAAGTCCCGCGAACTCGAGGAAGCTCTCCGCGAGTTCCCCGAGCCGGAGCCGGACGAGACGCCCGTCCCCGTCGAGGAGTTGAAACGCAAGATCGCGACCCTCACCGGGCAGCTCGAGTCGATGGGCTCGGTGAATTTGCGGGCGGTCGAGGAGTACGACGCCGAGAAGGCGCGTCTCGACGACTTTGGAGCCGAGGCGGCTCGGCTCACGACCGAGAAGACGGAGCTCGTCGCCTTGGTCGGTGAGATCGAGCGCCGCAAGCGGGAGAAGCTCTCCGCGGTCGTCATCCAGGTCAACACCAACTTCAAGGAGATCTACGGCGAGCTGAGCGCCGGCGGCGAAGGCGAGATCTCCCTCGAGAACCCGACCGACCCGCTCGCGGGCGGTCTCATCATCAAGGCGAGACCCGTCGGGAAGACCGTCACCCGGCTCGAACAGCTCTCGGGCGGCGAGAAATCGCTCGCGAGCCTCGCGTTCATCTTCTCGCTCCAGCGCTACGACCCGAGCCCGCTCTACGTCTTCGACGAGGTCGACATGTCGCTGGACGGCCTCAACGCGGAGTACGTCGGCCGCCTGCTCCGCCACAATGCCGAGCGCGCCCAGTTCATCGTCATCTCGCTCCGCAAGGTGACGCTCAAGTTCGCCCACCACTTGTACGGCGTGACGATGCGGGGCGACGGCTGCTCCCGCGTCGTCGGAATCCACCTCGAGGACATCCACGACGTCGAGGCCCGCGACGGGGCCCGGGCGGCCGACGCACCGGCTCCGAACACGCCGCTGGAGGCCCGATGAGCCTCGCCGCGATCGAGGCCCCGCAGGTCCTCGCGCCGAACGCCGTGCCCCGGGACGCGGCGGAGAAGGTCCTCCGTTACCTCGTCTTCCACCGCTCGCTGCTCGGGGAGGCCGAGGACACGTCGGTCCTGCTCGAGCGCTACCTGACCCTGGTCGAGAACCTGAAAGAAGGGGTCCACCTCGTCATCTCCGACCCGTTCCAGAAGGCGACGGCGCTCCTCTTCGAACTGGTGATGGACCAGGAGTTCGACCCGTGGGAGATCGACCTGGTCAAATTCACCCAGGCCTACTTGGACCGCGTCAAGGAGGACGGCGGCGTCAACTTCGCGATCGCGGGCCGCCTCGTCTACATGGCCTGGAGCATTCTCTATCTCCAATCGGAGGTCCTCCTCCGATCGAGGGACACCCCACCGGAGCCCGCCCCCGACGCGGGGTTGGACGCGGGTGGAGCGATCTCGGACGACGGGTATCTGCCGCTCCTGGAGACGCCCGAGGCGGTCGACCTCACGAGCGCGGTCCTCGGCTCCTCGTCGCCCCCGCCGCTCCTGGAGATGGTCCGCCATCCCGAGACGCGGCCCGTTTCCCTGCTCGAACTCGTCCGGGCCTTCGGCGATGCCGAGGTGGACGCCCGACGCTCGCTCCGCATCCAGGAGCTTCGCGAACGCCTGCGAGAAGAACAGCGCGCCCCCCCCGAGGTCCTCGTGCACGGCGACCTGCCCGAGACCGACCTCGAGGACACGTGGGAGGCCACGTGCCACCATCCCGTCGGGGAACCGTTCCCGTTGCTCGACCTGTGGAGCCCGCTCAGCGGGCGCGACCGGCTCGTCGCGATCTTCCTCGCCTTGCTCTTCCTCTCCCGCGAACGGTCGGTCGAGCTCCGCCAAGAGGTGCTCGGAGAGTCCGCTGTCGAGGTCGTCCGAACGACCGAGGTGCGGAGCCGAATCGTCGAGGAGGAGTGAACCATGCCCTCCAAGTTGGACGAGCTCGTGTTCCAGGTCGAGGCAGTGCTGTTCGCCAGCGGAAAGCCGTTGAGCGTGAAGGAACTCACCGACGCCCTCGGGCTCGAGGATTTCCGGCCGGTCCAGAAGGCCGTACGCACCCTCGAGCAGACCTACGAGAACCGCCAGTCGTCGCTGGAAGTTCGGCGCGTCGGCGACCGCTTCGCGCTCCAGTTGAAGGAGGACTACGTCCCGACCGTCCACGCCGTCACCCCGGTCGAGATGGGCGCGCGCACGGTGAAGGCCCTCACGCTCATCGCCTATCACCAACCGATCCTCCAGAGCCATCTGGTCCGGATGATCGGGGACGTCGCCTACGAGGAGGTCCAACACCTGCGCGGAATGGGCCTCGTCCACACGGAGCCCAACGCGTCGACCCTCGAACTCACCACGACCCGCCGGTTCGCCGAGTACTTTGGGATCCCCTCCTCGCGTCCCGAGGAGATCCGCAAGTACCTCGAGGGCAAGCTCGGCATCGTTCCCGCCGTCGCCGCTCCCCCGGCCGCACCGCTCGACGCCACTTCCCCGCTCGTCCCCCTCGTCCCCCTGGCCCCCGAGGGGGCCCCGAGCCCCGCCGCTGCGATCCCGCCCAACCTGGAAGAGCCACCCCCCACCCCGTAGTCCCGGGCGTGGACCGTTCCGCTCACCCAGACCCGGCGAGGCCGAGCAGCCGGGCGGCCGCGAATCCCGCGGCCAACCCCGATACCGGCCCGAGCCCCCAGCCGACCAGGATGCCCCGGACCGTTTCCCAGTGGACGATCCGCTTCCCCCGTGCGAGGCCCGCCCCCACCATCGCCCCCACGAGCGCTTGATTGAGCGAGGTGAACAGTCCGAAGACCGTCGCGCCGAGCACCACACTCGCCTGCGAGAGCTGCGCCCCCGTGGCGAGCCGGGGGTCGAGGTCGACGATATCGAACGCCACGCGCTGGAGCAGGGGGCGTCCCCAGAAGACGACCCCGAGCGCGAGCCCCAGGCCGCCGAGCGCCGCGGCGGTCACGGGGTTGAACAGCCCTGTCATGATGAACCCGCCCGTCGCGTTGGAGACGTCATTGGCCCCCATCACGAACGAGGCGGCGGCTCCGACACCGACCAGCCCGACCACCGTCGTCCGAGCCAGTGAGGCCGGTCCGACCGTGGGGGACGGCGCGACCGGAGGGCGGAACGCGTCGGCCACCCGGATGATCAGGAAGGCCCCGACGAGACACAACAGGGGAGCGATCGCCCAGAGGAGCAGCAGGGACCCGATGGTGGCCCAGTGCACCCCCAGGCCTGACCCGAGACCGACCCCGACGACCGCGAAGACGAGGATCTGGATGGTCGACGTGGGGAGACGGAGGTAGTTGTAGGCTGAGACGAGACCGAAGGCGACCGCGACGATCTCCACCGCCAGGAGGACGTCCCCGCTCGAGATCGCGATCAGGCCGTGGCCGACCGTCCCCTCCACGGTCTCGCTAGCGACGAGCGCCCCGAGGAACGAGAGCGGGGCCATGAGCGCGAGGGCCTGTCGCGGTCGGATCGCGCCGGCGGCGTACGGCAGACCCATGCACGCCCCCGTGTAGTGCGCGCCGATGCTGAAGGCGAACGCCACAGCGAGGGCGACGAGGACCCAATCGAGGAATCCTACCACAGCCGGTGGGCTCCCCGGTCCCGGCGAGCCGCGCGCAGCCTATAACGCTCCGCACCGCGGGCACCGGACCGGCTCGGCCGGACGGACCGAACCACAATACGGGCAGAGGAACGTCGCGCTCGTTTGGCCGAGGGTCGCTGGGGCGGGCGGCGGCAATCCGTAGACGCTGGGAGGGGCAGGTGGCGGCAATCCGTAGATGCTGGGAGCGGCGGGCGGAGGTAATCGGTAAGCGCTGGGTCCAACGGGCGGCGCGACCCCGTAGGTCGTTCCCGGAGGTCCGTACGTTGCGGCCGGCGGGGGCTGCGCTTTCCGGGCCGGCCACGCGAACACGAGGACGAGCAGGATGGCGAGGACGATCGCGAGCCCGAAGATGACGTAGATCGCCACCTGCGGAATGGGGGCATTCGAGGTTGCGGGTAGGCCCGGTGTCGGACCCGTGTACGGGAACGAGGTGATGGAAGCGTTCTCGTCCGCCGCCAGGAACAGGGGAGCGACGAGGCCTCCCCAACCGGTCGTGGCGTCCCATCCGGGGCCGGCCGAGAAGACGTAGTTCTGGCCGGTCGTGACATCCAAGAAGGGGGAGGTTGGCCCGGGATGCGCGCCGAAGTAGCTCGCCACCCGATAGATCTCAGGGTCGAGGTACCCCAACCCGAGATCTGCCCCCGTCCGGTTCTCCACCGCGATGACGTCCGCCAACAGACCCGCGAACACCGGGGCGGCAACGCTGGTTCCCTCCAGCACGGTGAAGTAGACGCCTTCCGTCGCGTTCGCGTAGACGTAGGCGATCGTGGCGTTCGCGGGGAAGGCAACGTCCGGGCCTGCGCGCCCGAGGGCGGACGCGCCCTGCACGAGCCCGGCGGCCGAGATCGCCGGCTGCGCGGCGGAGTGGAACTGCCAGTACGGTTCCGGGTAGACGTTGCTGAGGCCTCCCTCGGTCCCGGCGCACGAGGTGGGGCACCCCGTGGTGTCCCACCAGGCGGACGTTCCGCCCAGGCCGGTGAGGTTTGCGTCGAACGAGACGTTCAAGGAGGTGCCGTTCCACGTGGTCGTCGGAACCCCGTTGAGCGTCGGCGAAACGCCCCCGACGGAGATCGACCCGCTCGTGTTGAACGCAGCCGATGCGGGCCAGACGGGCCACTGGCCCTCGACGCGTCCGGTCAGGGAGTTGGGCGCGTTCCCCTGGTCCCCGCTGGCCATCACGACCGTGACCCCGGTAGCCGCCGCCTGGGTCAGGTCCGCGTTCCACGCGGAATCGTTGAGGTCCGGGAGCCCGAACGACCCGCTGACGACCCCCAGGTGGGCGGGCGAGTAGTTGAAGGTCAGGGCCGCTCCGAGGTCGTCCGCAAAGTCGTCCGCGAGATCCCCGACGGGCGTGTTCCCCGCGAGGATGCTGCCGGCGAAGTAGAAACTGTACAGGGCGGCGCCAGGGGCCAGGCTCCCGGCCATCTCGAGGTCGAGCGAGTTCTCGAACTCGTCGAGGCTCGAGTCGTTCAGCGTCCCAAACGAGCCCGGGGACGGAGGACTGATCCCGTCCACGATCACCGGGACGCCGAATGGAACGGATTGCGGCCAGGACCTCGGAAAACTGTCGTTGAAGTACTGCTGGACGACCGTCGGGTCCCAACCGGGGAGGTTCTGGTTCGTCGATTCATTGTACCCGCTCGCCAGCAGCGTCGCGATCGCCACCCGGGTCGGAAAGGTGGCCGCCGCGCCCGTGGTTCCGTTCGGAAAGAGGTCGGTGGCCCCGTAGGCCTGGGTGAAGTCCGAGCCGACGAACCACTCGGTGCTCGTGTTCGACAGGACGAACTGGGACGAGGACCGCTCGTCAACCGGCCGGACGGCGGAGTGCCTCGCCTCGAGAGTAAGGTAGGGGTTCGCCCCGTCGCTGAGGCCGCCGATGCCGACGACCAAGCCCGACAAGGAGGGAGGTAACGATGGGGGGCCGACGGAGGTGTAGAGCGGGACCCCGCGGTCGGACCCGTACGCGACGAGGGCCACGCCAAACAGTTGCTCGACCGACTTGGCGGACAGCAGGCCCGAAACAACGGCTCGTGAGCCCGACACCGTAACGTGGGTCGCGCCCGCTGATCGCAGGGCCGCGGAGACGACCCCGACACGGGCCGGGGAGGGGGCGAAGTCGGTCATGAACTCGGACTCCGTCAGGAAGTGGCGGTACTCGGGCGAGGCCGGATCCTCGACGGTGGCTAGGAACTGGGCGAGTTGGGCCGAGTTCGCATAGGGAAGCGTGAGTGTGATGGAGAGTTCCGTCGCCGGGGAGAGTGGTCGGTCCATCGTGTGGGCGGGGAGGGGTATCTCGTCCGTGACCAGGGACGACATGCCCGTGGGGCCCGATGGATGGGCCGGAGCGGCGGCCGCGCCCCCCGTCAGACCGCTCAGGACGAGGAGCAGCCCCACGGCGGTGACGACCCCGAGCGTTCCGCCTCGCATCCGTCGGACCTAGTCGGCCTCTCCTAATCAACGTGACCCGCTCACTCGCCCCGCGAGACAATCCTTTAGGGTCGGAGGCCCTCGCGGGGACGATGAGCCGGGTCGGCACCCCCCCGGCCGCAGACTGTGTCTTCTGCGGCATCGCCGCGCACACGTCGCCCGCGTACGTGGTCTATGAGGACGATGCGACCGTGGCCTTCCTCGACATCTTCCCCTTCACCCGGGGTCACCTCCTGGTCGTCCCGAAGCATCACGGCGAGCGGTTGACCGACCTGCCGCTCGGCTCGCAGAACGCCTTGGTGCGGACGCTCGACACGATGTGCCACCGCGTGGAGCGGCTGGCGCCCGACTACAACCTGACCCTGAACGCCGGGGCGGCGGCAGGCCAGATCATCTTCCACGTGCACTTCCACATCATCCCTCGGTACGGGGAGGCGAATCCCTTCCACCCCGCTAGCCGCGTCCGGCTCCCGGAGGCCGAGGCGGCCACCCTTATCGCCGAACTGTCGCGTCCGTGAGGCACGGATGGGGTCACGAACTCGGCCGCCGGCAGTGGCCGGTCAATTCTATCCCGAGAGCGCGACCGAGCTCGCGCGCGCATTGGAAGAATGCTTCCGCTCCCCTCGCGGCCCGGGAGACCTCCCCGCCCACCACCGGAGCCCGGAGCGCAGGGTCCGCGCGGCGATCGTGCCGCATGCTGGCTACGAGTTCTCGGGCCCGATCGCCGCCCTTGCCTATGCCCAGATCGCCTCGGAGCGGCCTCCGGAATCCGTCCTGATCCTCGGGGTCGACCACCACGGGGCCGGGGAAGGCCCGGCGCTCTCCGATCTCCCGTGGATGACCCCGCTGGGTCCCACCCCGATCGACGCGCCGCTCCGGAAGGCGCTGACGCATCCCCCCGTTCAGGTCGATGAGGCGGCCCATGCCCTCGAACATTCCATCGAGGTGCAGCTCCCGTTCCTCGAGTACGTCCTTCCCCACCCTCGGTTCGTCCCGTTGCAGGTCCCGTACGACACCTTCCCCGAGCTGGAACGAGTGGGGCGGGTTGTGGCGGAGGCGGTCCGAGGACGCGACACCCTCCTGATCGCTTCCACCGACTTCTCGCATTACGTCCCCGCTGCGACGGCGCAACGGCTCGACCGGCTGGCGATCGAAACCATTCTCTCCCGGGACCCGAGGGCGTTGTACGAGACCGTGGCCGAGAACGACATCTCGATGTGCGGCATCGCACCGACCACCGTCCTGCTGACCGCCCTCGCCGACGAGCCCCTTTCGGCCCGCCTCTTGTCGTGGGGCCACTCCGGCGAGGCGGTCGCGATGCGGGACGTCGTCGGCTACGCGTCCCTGGTCCTCGAAGCGTCTTCCCCGGCGGCGCCCCCCGTTAAATAGCGGGGCCGGCTCGGCGCCCCCGGCCTGCATGATCCTCTCGGATGCGAAGATCCGCGCGGAGATGGAACGGGGTCGCATCATCATCCGACCCTACCGCGAGGACTGTCTCGGGACGAATTCCTACGATGTCCACCTCGGGCCCTTCCTTTCGGTCTACCGAGGCGGCGCCCTGGACGCGCGACGGATCAACCCGGTCCGGGAGTTCGGCATCCCTCCCTCGGGGTTCGTTCTCGTCCCCGGCCAGCTCTACCTCGGAGTGACGGAGGAGTACACCGAGACGCATGGGTTCGTCCCCTTCCTCGAGGGAAAGTCGAGTTTGGGCCGCCTGGGGGTCGACATCCATTCGACCGCCGGCAAGGGGGACGAGGGATTCTGCAACTACTGGACCCTCGAGATGAGCGTCAAGATCCCGGTCCGGATATATGCCGGGATGCCGGTCGGACAGTTGATCTACTTCGAGATCTCCGGGCGCATCGACCACAGCTACGCACACAAGCGGTCGGCCAAGTATCGCAAGGTCTCGGCCCATCCGATGCCCTCCCGCATGCATCTCAACTTTCGCGATCACCGGCGCCCGAGCCGAGCGCGCCCCCCCGCCGGCTAGGTTCTTAGCTACCCAGCGCGAGGGGGTGCCGCCCGGCCGACGAGGTAGAAGGCAGGCCGGCCGGGCCGGGCCCGCTCCCTCCGCCCTTTAGGGTCGTGGGGGGCCGCCTCGGACTCGCGGTAGACGGCGACCGACCGGAAGCCGAACCTTCGCTGAAGGAATCCCTCCGCTGCGCGGAGCGTTGCCACCTCATCCACGACGGGACCGTCGGGGGCCGATTCGGAGCGGAGGAGCGGCCCGACCCGCTCGACGTACTTGGGGATCTCTGCGCGGTGGGCGGAGAGCTCGGGGTGGCCCTTGGCCCGGGTCATGACGTCCCTGACCGTCGGAATCTCCCTCCGCTCGACGCCCTCGCGCAGCCACGACTCCAGCGTCGCCTTCCAGGGCTCGGCCACGTAGAAGATCAGTTCTCCCGTCGTCGGCTCTCCCCGTCTTTCGGAGGCTCGGAGCACCGCCCGGAGGTCGTCCTCGACTTGGTCCAGGTACGACTCCCGGGCCTCGGCCACCGGGGAGGCGGGGAACTCGTCCGGCGTGGGGAGGAGCGACTGGGCGACCAGTCCGGTGAAGTGACCCTCTCCCAGCTCTTCGGCGAGGTGTGGAGTGATGGGGGAGAGGAAGAGCGTCCACGCCCGGGCGACGCGCGCGGTGGCTCTTCCCGCGGACCCTCCGCGGGCGTAGTACCGGCGGAGAAGGCCGGGCACCTCGACGTAGACGATCTCCGCGGCCCGGCGCAGGTCGGTCCCGTCGAACGCCTCGCGGGCCCGCCGCACCCACGCGTGCGTGACCGCCTCCAGCCAGGCGTCCAGTTCGGGCGGACCGCTCGCGGTCCCGGCCGCCTCCTGGACGAGCCGTTCGATGTCGGCGAGCCGGCTCCGGGCCGCGTCCGCTCCAATCGCCTCGAACTCGAAGTCCTGAGCGGGCGACGCCGCGAGGACGTAGTACAGGCGAAGGGCGTCCGGTCCCCATTCCTCCATCGCTCGGTCCGTGGGGGGGATTTTCGCGCCCGTTAGGAAGGCTTCCTTCTTTGAGATCTTCGCTCCGGCGGGCCCCGTGACCCAACCGTGGACGTAGATCCCTCGAGGGCGGAGTTCGGGTGGCAACAGCCGTGCGTGCGTGTAGAGGAAGACCGGGAAGTGAACGCGCTTGTGCTCCTTTCCTCCCATGTTGAAATCGAGCGGGTACCAGTAGAGGAACTCGGCCCGCACCTCCTCCTGCAGGGCGCGGTCGACCCGAGGGTCGCCACCCCCGCGGCCGCGGAAGACGAATTCGAAGAAGGCGTCGCTCAGGTCCTCGACGCGGAGGCGGCCGTCGCGAACGAACCGTCGCACGACGAAGTAGGCCATGTAGAAGGTCGAGTCGGCGATCGGCTCGATGATCCACGTCGGGTCGAGCGGGAACCGGGTGCCCAGCCACACGCCTCGGCGGGTGCACGGTCGGTCGCCGAACCAATCGAGGATCGAGGGAAGTTCCCGACCGTATTCCGCGGGCCACGTGGTGAGCTTCGCCACGAGCTCCTGGGTCTCCGCCTTCCAGCGGGGGTCGCTGTAGTTCAGGAACCATTGCTCCGGGACCCGGCGGATGACGACCGTGTGACCGTTCCGGCAGATGACCGGTTTCGAGAACTCCTGGAGCTCGAAGCTCGACCCGGTCGTGCGGAGCTGGGTGGCCACCTCCTCTCGTGCATCCTTCACGGGCATTCCCGCGAGCGCCGGCACTGTCATGCGCCCGCGGATGAATTCTAGACGGTAGAGGCGCTCCGTCGCCTCTTCGATGACCGCCTCCTCGATCGGACGGCCCCCGCCCACGGCGCGCAGTGCTCGCTCGGCCGGCGACCCGAATCCGGCGCGGAGCACCACCTCCGAGGGCGTGAGCGTCTCCCGGGGGTCAATCTCGATCAGCTCCGGGGGCTCGCCCAGACGAGCCCGCGTCTCGGCGGGGAGCGTCGCGAGGGCCGCCGCGTCGGCGGGCGCGTGCGCCGGCACGGACATCACGACCCCGGTTCCGATCGATGGGTCTACTAGGGGGCTCTCGAGGATCGGGGCCCTTGAGCCACGGAGGGGGACGGCCACCTCGCGGCCCACGAGGTCGCCCGCGGCGACTTCGTGGCCGATGCGGCCGCCGTGCTGCTCCACCATCCGCTCCGCACCGGGTCGGGCGAGCACGTACGTGCCCGAATCGTGATGCCAGACGACCAACGTCTCTCCCGGCGCGACCCAGACGTTGGTCACCCCGAACACCGTCTCGGGACGGAGCGTCGCCGCGAGCAGCGTGCGCCCGTCGTCCATCCGGAACGGGATGGTAGTGAATCGGACGGTCTCGGCGTCCCCGCCCGACTGGAGGTCGGTCTCTGAAGGGTCGACCGCGACGGGACCGCAGACGGGGCAGACGGACGAGAAGTAGCTTCCCTTGACGAGCGCGCCGGCCTCGTGGAGCGCGTGGAATTGCCAGCGGATGAAGGCGCGGTAGTCCTCGTCGACGGTGGTGAGGAAGGTCGACTCGTCGATGAGGGCGCCGAAGCGCCGGAAGACCCGCAAGTACTCCTTCCCCAGGAACCGGGCCGCCTCTTCCGGGTCTTCGAGGCGGACACGAGCCTCCGCGTCGACCCCTCGCTCCTTCAACCCCTCCAAGATTGCCGGGTCCCCGCCCTGGAGCCGACGGGACCAGCTCACCGCGGGCAGTCCCGATGCGTGGACCCCAAACGGGAACAGCACCTCCTCCCCGAGCATCCGGTGGTACCGGTGGAGCGGGTCGGCGTACGCATACCCCCGGAGGTGGCCGACGTGAAGGAACCCGCTCGGGCCGGGGTAGGCGACGAGCGCGTAGAATTTTCGGTGCCCCGGGACCCGCTGCCCTCGCGCCAGACCGGCGCCCGTCCACGCCTCCTGCCAGTGGGTGTCGCGCGAGCGGTCCATGACCTCCCATCGACACGAACAGCGTATTTGAGAGGTTGTGGGGAAGAGCGGCCCGCCGCCGGAGCAACCGCCTTTAGCCCCCGTGGGGAGTGGCCCCGCGATGCGCATCATCGAGGTCTTCCACTCGCTGCAGGGGGAAGGCCCCCTCACGGGGGTCCGGACCACGTTCATCCGGACCGCCCGCTGCAACCTACGGTGCACCTGGTGCGACACCACCTACTCGTTCGGGGCCGGCCGGGAGAGGTCCATCCCCTCCCTCCTCGCCGAGGTGACACGCCACCGGACGCGGAACGTCTGCCTCACGGGAGGGGAACCTCTTCTCCAGCGGGAGTCGGTCGACCTCGTGCGCCGCCTCTCCGAGCGCGGGATCACGACCGTGATCGAGACGGGAGGCTCCCTGGATGTCGGCCCCTACCTCGCCCTTCCGCAGGTCGTCCTCAGCGTGGACGTGAAGTGCCCCAGCTCCCACATGGAGGGCCGCAACCGATGGGAGAATCTGCCGCTCCTTCGGGATTCGGATCTGTTAAAGTTCGTCATCGCCGACCGTGCGGATTACGCCTATGCGAAGAAGGCACTGCGTCGCTACCACGGCCCGGCCACGGTCGTGTTCCAACCGGTCTGGGGGACCGATGCGGGGCGGCTCGCCGACTGGGTCCTCGCCGATCACCTCGACGTCCGCGTGATGCTCCAGGAGCACAAGGTTCTCTGGGGCGACACCCCCGGCCGGTAGGGGGGCCCGACCACCCTTCGGGAGGCGCTCGCGATAGCCTAAAGAGGAGCCGGCCCCCGTCCGCCCTCTCGCCGATGTCGGGAGATCCCGCGCGTCCTCACCACTCGATGATCGGGGAAGACTTCCCGTTCGGGAAGGCCCGAGGGATGGTCTTCCCCCGGATCGTGCTGGTCGGCCACGGTGTGCTGGCGGACCTGGGCTCGACCTGCCGCCAGTTCGGCTTCCAGCATCAGGGGGTGGTGATCACCGGGCCCCGAACCGCCGAGCTGGCCGGGAACCGGGCCACCGTCATCCTCCGCGAATCCGGCTTCGGGGCCACGACCCTCATCGCGCACGAGGCGACCGAAGAGGAGGTTGCGCGGGTGGAACGCGAGACCCGGACCCTGGCCGCTCGCTTCCTCGTCGGCGTGGGCGGGGGGAGCAAGATCGATATCACGAAGGTCGTCGCCTCGCGGCTCCGGATCCCGTTCGTCAGCCTCCCCACGTCCGCCGCCCACGACGGGATCTCCTCCCCTCGGGCGTCGATCCACGGGGTGGAGCGGACCGTCAGCACCGAAGCGGCGGTGCCCGTGGGGGTGATTGCCGACACGGAGCTCATCGTCAAGGCCCCGTTCCGGCTCCTCGCCTCGGGGTGCGCGGACGTCATCTCGAACGTTACCGCGGTCCTCGACTGGCGCCTTGCGGTGCGACTTCGCAGCGAGGAGTACTCGAGCACGGCTGCCACGTTGAGCGAGTACGCGGCGCAGGAGATCATCGACCATGCCTCCTCGATCAAGCCGAATCTCGAGGAGTCGGTGTGGATCGCGATCCGCCCGATCCTGGTCGCCGGGATCGCGATGAGCGTCGCCGGGTCTTCGCGGCCCTGTTCCGGTAGCGAGCACCTGTTCAGCCACGCGCTCGACCGCGTGAGCGAGCACCCCAGCCTGCACGGCGAGCAGTGCGGCGTCGGGGCGATCATGATGATGTACCTCCACGGCGGAGACTGGCATCGCCTCAAGAACGCGCTCCACACCATTGGGGCTCCCACGACCGCGCGGGAGCTCGGGGCCCGCCCGGAAGAGATCGTCAAGGCCCTGGTCCTGGCGCACTCGATCCGGCCGGAACGCTACACGATCCTCGGTGACAACGGACTCAGCCGCGAGGCGGCCGAGCGGCTGGCCAACGTCACGGGAGTATTGGGTTAACATGGCGGAGATCACGCTGCTGGCGATCGCCGAGGCGCACGACGGATTCGAATTCATCTACGAGGGTGGGGCGCCGGTCTGCCGCACCTGCCCGTACCGGCACGCGTGCCTCACGCTGGACGTGGGCCGTCGGTACCAGGTCACCAAGGTGCGCACCGTCCAGCATCCGTGCGCGCTCCAGGAGACCCAAGCTCACGTGGTCGAGGTCAAAGCGGTCCCCCGCTCGCTGGTCGTCGAGGCCCGGAGCGCGGTGGTCGGAAGTTCCGTCGAGGTCGGCCGGTACTCGTGCCGACGGCTCGACTGTCCCCACTGGTGGATCTGCGCGGGACCGGGGCTCCCACCCAAGCAGCGGTACCGCATTGAACGGGTCGACCCGACCCCCGCCGAGTGCCGGATCGGCAGAACGTTGAAACGGGTGGACGCGGTCTAGTCGCCGATGCGGGGCTGTGGGGTAGCTACGGGCCGGAGGCGCGCACCTCGGTCCGCTCTAGTGGTCCATCCTTCGGGCTTTGGGAGCCCGGGACCCCGATTCAAATTCGGGCAGCCCCATGCGGCACACTCGCGCCGCCCGCCCGGCCGCCGTCCGGGCCCGGGGCCCCCCTACTTGATCTCGTAGAGGTCGTGGATCCGCGGCCCGGCCTGCTTCCACAGCGTTGAGTTTCGTTCGAGGTAGTCGACCTCGTCCCTGGAGAGCAGGAGCTTCGGACCCGGCTCGTCCCACTCCAGCTCGAGGTGGCGACCGGCCAGCATCGACCGGAACGTCTCCTCCCTCAGGATGAGGTAGTTGTTCCGGGGGAAGGCGGAGGGTGCGAGGGAGGAGAAACGGGCGCCGATCGCCGCGACGGTGAAGAAGATCCGGTACGCCGCGCGTCGCCCGGCCGGTTTCGAACGATTGAAATCCAACAGGTCACGGACCCGGTAGTTGCATCCGATGATCTGGTCCCGCTGGACGACGTAGATCCGGCGCCAGCGGGCGAGCCGGGATCCCCGGACGTACCGCATCTGGCGGTCCAGCGAGGAGAGGCGTTGGGACTGGGACTCACGCCGCGCGGTGGGGAAGGCAACGAGCCCGTACCGCTCGATGACCCGGGCGTAGAGGTCGACGTCCTCGCCCCCGACGAGGTCGCGCCATCCCCCGACCGCCTCGATCGAGGTCCGGCGGAGGGCGCAGATCTCCGAGAAGAGCATGGCGTCCGTGGGGACGGCCAAGTACCGGCGGAGGAGGTCACCGTAGCGCGACGCGTAGACGACGCTCGTGTCGAACGGGACGATCGTGGTGCCCCGGCTGGTCTCGAAGGCCCGACGGCGGCCGTAGCCTCGGTTCCGATGGTCGTGGACGACGAGGCGGAGGTGCGGGTCGGTGCGGGCGCGACCTTCCAGGAACTCGCGCGCCCCGTCGTCGCTGGGGCCGTCCGCGACGACGATCTCGAACGGCTGGCCGAGCGCTACCCCGAGGACCCGGATGCTCTCGAGCCCGTCCGAGAGGCGGTCCCGCGTGTTCAGGTTCGTCGCGCAGAACGAGACCGAGGGCTCCCCCACCATGGGCGAAGGCTGGCCGCTCGTACGAAATCAACTTGACGGTGCCTTCCCGCGGACACGCAACGCGTTATCCGCCTGCGCCTTGCTCCCCCCGCAGATGACCTCTGACCGTTCGGTTCCGGTACCCGCGGTTTCACCCTGGTTCGCCGTCACCATGACCGTGCGGAACAACGCACGCACCCTCGCGGAGTCCCTGGGGACGATCCTCCCCCAGCTGGTCGATGGCGGGGAGCTCGTCGTGGTCGACGCGCTCTCGGACGACGGCACTCAGGAGATCCTTCGCGAGGCGGCTCGTCAGTATCCCTTTGTCACAGTGGTCGAGAGGGCTTGCCATCGTGGGGTCGGGCGCAACCTGGCCGTCGCCACCGCCCGGGCCCCCCTGGTCCTGACGCAGGTGGATGGTGACAATCGGTATGCGCCCCGGGTCCTTCGGACCGTGGCCGAGCGCCTTCGGGCCCACGGGCAGGCCGGACTCGTCTTCGCTGTCGGGGCTGCGGACCAGGACCCGTCGTCCACTCGCTTCTACGCGTGGCGGCGCGCCGCGTTCGACCGGGCCGGCGGTTATCCCGACACGCAGGAGCGAGAGGACCCGCCGCTCCTCCTGCGAGCGTTCCGTGCCGGCTTCGGAGTGGAGCGCTGCCTCCTACCGCGGGTCGCGGACGACCTCAAGCCCCGGGCCGCCGGGTTCGCCCCGAGCGTCCCGCCCTGGCGTCGGGGGAGCCATACGATGTGGGCGGCGCGGAAGTTCCGGGTCATGGGGTTCCGATACCGAGAGTACGCCCGACTTCTCTCCCTGACCCGCCGGACGAGCGCCCGGTTCGGGGCTGGGCTCGTGGTGGGGGCGCTCGCGTACGTCCAGGGAGCCCTCCACCGAGACGGCCGAGAGGTCCTCGAGCGGAACGACGCTGTCTCGACCGCCCCGACTGCGGCTGGGGCTCCTTCCCCGCGGGCAGGAGAGTCCCGATAGACCCCCTCGGGGGCTGGTGGGACCGGGAGTCGGTGGATGGTCGAGGACCAGGGGGCAGGGGACCTGCCGACCGACTCGGCCAGCGCCCGCATCGCCTCCGCGCAGATCTTCTGTGATGGCTGCCGTCGGGAGACCGTGCACCGCGTGCTGCGGGTCATTCCGGGTCGCGCGCGAAGCGGGGCCGTTCGCGGGATCGCCCGGTGCAAGGAGTGCCGCCTGACCCACCCCTTCGAATCGATCCCGGAGGCGACGGTCGACGTGAACGTCGTCGTCTCGGAGTTTGACCGGTCGACCCGGTCGGTGATCCCTTTCCCCCGCCACCGTCGACTCCTGGTCGGTTCGGGGCTTCCCTCGATGGAACCGGCCCTCCGGGTCCGGCGCATCGACCTCCGCAGCGGTCGGCAATCGACCGAGGCCCGGACCGAGGAGATCGCGACCCTGTGGGTCACCCACGAGGGCCCTCCCTCGGTCAAGGTGTCGATCGTCATCGGACGGCTCACCCGCGCGACCCGGCTTCCCTACGCTCCGGGCACCCGCTTTGAGGTTGGAGCCCAGGTGGTGGTCGAGAACCGGCCGCTCTGGATCACCGCGGTCCGCGCCCGGGGTCACACGTCACGGGTGCGAGGGGATGTCTTTCCGGCGGAGGAGGTCGAACGGATCTACGTCCGACGGACCGAGATGCCGCCCGCCGGCAGCAGGGACTGGAGCAACGAGCGGGAAACGCCGAGGGACCCCGCGAGGGACCGCTCGACGTTCGCCCGCTCGCGCTCCTCCCCCGGTAGCAGGACGACCCGAACTTCCCCACGCGACTGAACGGCCGGTTCCGGCGCCGCGGTCCAGCGCTCCGCCCCCTCGTACCGGACGATCCCCACGGCGATCTCGAGGGGAACGTCCCGGACGAAGTTCTTGGTCCCATGGATCACCCAGGCGCCCCGGGGGACGAACTCCCCGGAGGCGGCCGCCTTGGACACCTGCTCGGGTGTGACCCAGAACGCGGTCGCGGAGGCGAGCCCGGCTCGCCACGCCTTCGAGAACGAAACCGCCCACTGGGCGGCTTCGCGCAGGGTTCCCTCTCCGACGGTCGTCGGGGGGGTTGGCCGCTTGACGATGACGCTCGCGGCCCCGTGCAGGTCGGCATGGAGGTAGTAGTCCCCGTCCTTCAGGTTCCGTCGGACGACGAGGTCGTTCGACGGCGCGTCCCGCCCCGCGATCACGATCGCCCCCTCCGAGCTGATGAACCAGCGGAACTTTTCGAACCAGAACGGTTTCTTCGCCGCCCCCGGGGGTCCGCCGGGGGCCGCGGGACGCGCCGGGACCGGTGCGACCGTTCGTGTGGCCGTGTCGGCCAGCGCCGCCCGCGCACCGGTCAGCTTGGCCGAACGTCGCTTCGCCTCCTCGAACAGTTGCTGCGCCGACTGGCGGGGCGACTCGGTGATCCCGAGGACGACCGTGCGCCCACCTAGCTCGACCTTCAGCTGCCGTTCGGTCACCCCCTCGGCCCGGGCCCGCTCGACGGCGGCCTCCGCTTCGGTGTAATGCGCCAGGATCGTTTCGGCCCCGGCCTGGAGCCCCGCGATCTCCTCCGTCAGCTCTTCGATCGCCCGGGTCTGACGTTCGAGCAGCCGCTCGATCTCCTTCCGCTCGGAGCTCGCCTCCAACTCGCGTGCGCTCGGGGGAACCGGAACGACGGCCCGGAAGTATTCTCGGGCAGCCTCCGAGAACGTGGCTCGTTGTTCCTCGGTCACGCCCGTTACGCCTTCCCAGCGGCGGGAATGGTAGGGGGTCGCGTCGACCAGGACCCCCTCCCGGCAGCAGAGGAACCCTGCGGGACGGTCCCCGAGCTCCCCCCGGAGCTCCGCCAACACCGTGTGGAGCGATCGCGCGCGCTGGGCGGGAACCGTGGCCGAAGGCTCGGCCCCGTCCACGGCCATCCGGGCGACCAGCTCTTCGGCGAGGGGGCCGCCCAGTCCCAGACGGGCGGCGAGAGTGCTCGTGAGGTCGGTCCGGGAGCGGGTGAGGATCTCTTCGATGCCGGCCTCCGGGAACTCCCACGGGTCCGCGCGCACCGGGGGGCGTGCGTACTCCGCACCCACGCGGACCAGTCGATGCGCCCACCGGCGGGTGACGGCGACCGCGGCGATCTTTCCTCCGAGGGCGACCGTCACGTTCCCGCTCCCGAACATCTCCAGGGAGAGCAACAACTCGGACGACGTGTCGCCTCGGGTGAACCCGATCTCGAGGAACCGTTCGCCCGCCGGCTCGGCGACCCGGTCGATCGTGGCACCGGTCAGGAGGCGTCGCAGCTCGCGGGCGAACGGGGAGAGTTCCTCGGAACGCTCTGAGCCGAACGGCAGGAGGGCCGCGTAGCGTCCCGGCACGAGCAGGAGCTCGCGCCGGCCCTCCCCCCGGGCCCGCAGCGCGAGCGACCAACCGCCTTCGGCGAGGTCGAACGCCTTGTCGACGTGGGTCCGGTCGAGTGCCCGGACTTCGCGTACCACGGCGAGCGTGTCCAGGGCCGTGAACCGGTCCTTCGTGGTTGGCCCGCCCGCCATCGCCCGCACCTCGACCGGGCCCTGCGACCCGCCGCCACGCATTAAGAGTATGTCGTGCTGGGCGCTGTCGTGCCGGCCGCCGAACCGAGCTCCTCGCGCGACTGGCGCGCCACGGCGCGCACCTTCGCCACGACCGAGGTTCGTCCGACCGCGGTCGCCATCGACCGCGACGACCGGATTCCCCCCCACCTGATCCGCGGGCTCGCGTCCGGACGGTTCACGGCCCTCGGCATGCCGCCAGAGTGGGGCGGCGAGCCCGCGGACACCGCCGCGGTCTGCGCGGTGCTCGAGGAGTTGGCGGCTGCGAGTGCCGCCGTGGCGGTCACGCTCGCGGTCCATCTTTCGGTGTGCGCGGCCCCGATCGCCCGTTGGGGCACCCCGGAGCAACAGGCGACCTGGCTCCCCCCGCTCGCGCGCGGCGAACGGATCGGCGCCTTCGGCCTGACGGAGCCCGGCGTCGGGTCCGACACCGCATCGCTCCGGACCCGGTACGAGCGAACGTCGGGGGGCTTCGTTCTCCGGGGGTCGAAGACGTTCATCTCGAACGCCGCGACCGCGGGCCTCGTCCTTATCTTCGCGACCCGAGATCCGGCCCTCGGCTCGCATGGAATCTCCGGATTCCTCGTGCCGGGGGGGTCCCCCGGGTTCTCAGTCACCCAGCGGTTCGACAAGCTCGGGCTGCGGGGCAGCGAGACGGTCGAGCTCCTGCTCGACGGGGTCTCCCTCCCGGGCGATGCGCTCCTCGGCCCCGAAGGCTCCGGGCTCAAGGTCGCCCTTAGTGCGTTGGCGGGGGGTCGGGTAGGGATCGCGAGCTGCGCCCTCGGGGTCGCCCGGGCGGCGTTCGAAGAGATGCAGCGTGCCGTCCGCGCGGAGGACGCCGAATGGAAGCGGACCCTGCTCGCCCGGGCCTACGTCGAGCTCGCTTCGACGCGCGCGCTCGTCGACGAGGCGGCGCGCCGGCGCGACGCCGGCCGGCCGTTCGGGCTCGAGGCCTCCGCCGCGAAGCTGGTGGCGTCCCGGGCGGCGGTCTCGATCGCGTCCGCGGGGATGGACGTGGCCGGTCCGGCGGGCGCCCGGGCCGGTGCCGAGGCCGAGCGCCTCCTCCGCGACGCGCGGGTCTTCCCGATCGTGGAGGGGACCACGGAAATCCAGGAGCTGATCCTCGCGCGCAGTTTGCTCGAGGGCGAGAGCCCGCGAACCGCTTAGTACGACTCACCGCTCGGGCGCGCGTGCCGGGCCGCTCGCATGCTCCGAACCCCGCCAAAGGCGGCCGCCGCGAACCCTCGCGGTCCGTCCCGCTTGCGGACCTTCCGATCGACGCGGAGCTGCGTCGGGTGTTGGAGGCGGACGGGATCCGGTCCCTCTTTCCTCCCCAAGTAGCCGCGCTGGACCCGTTGATGGCGGGGGAGAGCCTCCTCCTCGCGTGCCCAACGGCGAGCGGGAAGTCGCTGGTCGCCTACCTCGCTCTGCTCCGGGCGGCGCGGGCCCACCGCACCGGGCTCTACCTCGTTCCCCTGCGGGCGCTGGCCCAAGAGAAGGCGGAAGAGCTCGAGCGGTTCACCGAGCTCGGCCTCAAGGTGGGGCTCTCGACCGGCGACTTCGACCTCCCGGCCGAGAAGCTCGACCGGCTCGACGTCCTCGTCGCTACGAGCGAAAAGGCCGATGGCCTCCTACGCCGCGGGAGCCCGTGGCTCGACCGATTGGGTGTCGTCGTCGCGGACGAGGTCCACCTCCTTCGCGACCCCGAGCGGGGGCCGACGCTCGAGGTCAGTCTGACCCGGCTCCACCTGAAGTACCCCAACCTCCAGGTCGTCGCCCTCTCCGCGACCGTGGGGAACTCGAGGGAGGTCGCCGAATGGCTCGGCGCCCGCCATCTGGCGAGCGACTTCCGCCCGGTGCCGCTCCGCCTCGGCGTCTACTCGGACGGTCGGATCGTCTTCACCGATCTCTCGACCCGCGAGATCCCCCCACCGGGGGAGGCCATCCCTCGGCTCGTGCGAACGGTCATCGAGGAGGGAGGTCAGGCGCTCGTCTTCGTCAACAGTCGACGCGCGAGCGAGCAGGTGGCCGAGGGGCTCGTCCCGACGGTCCGGGCCCTTCTCTCCCCCGAGGAACGGGAACGTGCCCGCCATTGGACCTCCGAGCTCGGGCACGCTTCCGACGAGGACACTCCCGGAATGCGGCGGCTGACCGGGCTCATCCCGAACGGCGTCGGGTTCCACAACGCCTCGCTTACGAACCCGGAACGTCGGATCGTCGAGAAGGCGTTCCGGGAGCGGACGCTCAAGGTCCTCGTCGCGACGCCCACCCTCGCGGCCGGCATCAACCTCCCGGCCCGTCGCGTGATCGTCCGCGATACGAGCCGATACGAGGGGCGCATCGGCATGCAGGCGCCGATCCCGGCGGGCGAGATCCAGCAGATGCTTGGGCGGGCCGGGCGGCCCCGGTTCGATTCCGCGGGGGAGGCGTTGCTGCTCGCTCGGACGGCGGAGGACGAGGAGCGGCTCCTAGACGATTATCTCTCGGCCCCGCCGGAGGACGTGGTCAGCCGGCTAGCCGCCGAACCGGCGCTCCGGATGCACGTGCTCGCTCTGGTCGCGAGCGGAGCCGTGAGCTCCCAGTCCGAGCTGACGTCGTTCTTCGCCGCGACGTTCTATGGTCGGACCCTGCCGCTGATCGAGCTCGAGACGAAGGTGCGGAACGTCCGTCGGTTCCTCGAGGAGAACGAGCTCCTCGCCCCCGGACCACGCCTCGAGGCGACGCGGTTCGGCCGCCTCACGAGCGAGCTCTATCTCGACCCGCTCACGTCGGTCGTCCTCCGGCAGGTCCTCGACCGGGCGCCGCTGGGCGTGAAGCCGTTCTCGCTCCTCGCGGCGATCGCCGCGACGCCGGACCTCCCTCCGATGTACCTGCGCCGCGACGACGAGGTAGACCTGATGGGACGGTTCACGGACGAGCTCGAAGAGATGCTCGTCAAGCCGGACGAGGCACCGCTCCATCTCGACCTGGACGGGGTCCTCGCGGCCCTGAAGACCGCTTCAGTTCTCGAGGGCTGGATCAACGAGGTCCCGATCGTCGAGCTGGCCGAGCGGTGGGGCGTGGGCGCGGGCGACCTCCGGACGAAGGCCGAAGATGCGGAATGGCTGCTCTTCGCCGCTGGGCGCCTCGCCGCGGTCTTCCAGCGGCGGTTGGGCCGGACACTGGACGACCTCGCGACGCGGGTGCGGTATGGGGCACGGGAGGAGCTGCTCGACCTCGTCCGGCTCCGTGGCATCGGCCGCGTGCGCTCCCGGATGCTCTACAAGGCCGGTTTCGCCGACCGCGAGGCGCTCCGCCGGGCGCCGGCCGATCGGATCGCAACCGCCCTCCACTCCCCCACGCTAGCCAAGATGGTCCTCAGTCAGCTGGGTCGGAAGGAAGAGGCGGTGCCGTCGCCGGAAGCGGAAGCTCGGCCGGCGACCGCGGCGGCTCCCACCGGGAAGAAGCCCAAGACCCGGCGGCTCGACGACTATCACTCCGAAGGGCCAGCGTGACCCACTCGTCGACGGGCGTGAGGACCCGAACCACCGACCGGGTCCCCCCGATCCCGCCGGGCCGGATGTCGCGACGAAGGTACCCGGCCTGCTCGAGGCGGACGATCCGGCGCCACAAGGTGGTCGCCGGCAGGGGCCGCGCCCCCTCGGCCTCGGCGAGCTCGGCCTCCCGTCGGCGTACCTCCCCTACTCGGGCCTCCTGGCCGCGAATCGCCGATTCGATCGCCCGCACCACGTGCGGCTCGACCGCTACCGGAAGCGGTCCGACCCCGAACGGGACGCGTGCGCGACCGCTCCGCCCCCCTCCGATAAGCTCTCGACGGAGAAGGTCGAGCGCGACTGAGGCGCTCGCGCCCTCCTCGACCGCCTTGGTCACGACCTCCGCGACCAGCGCGGAGGCGACCGGGTGGCCGAGCCAGCGTTCGGCACGGTCTCGAACGATGGCGCCGAGGGCACGGTCCGAATAAGGCGCCAACTCCACGGCGCGCCCGATGGAGAACCTTCCCTCCAGCGACGCCTCCGCGGCCCGGAGCCCCTCCGGGGTGCCGGCGAGGATCGTCCAGGTGGGCGGGATCCCGTTCTCCCCTTCGGGCAGGAATCGATCCGGATTGCCGAGAGCCCGAAGGACGGGGCCGAGGTCGGGTCCACCGATCCCCACGTCGTCGAGGATGAGCACGGCCGGTCGACCCTCCCGACGCAGGCGGCGAAGGAACCCGGCGACGATCTCGATCACGGAGAAGCCGCGGCCGTCAAACCCCCCGTCCAGGTGCCGTAGGAGGGAGGAAGCCACCGCGTGCGGCCCCCGAAGGGTTGCGGTCCGGACGGGCAGCACGTGGGGAGCACCGCCCCCCGATTCCGACCGGAGAAGGTCGGCCACCGTCCGCGCAGCCCGACGGGCCACGGTCGTCGTGCCGGTCCCTCGCGCGCCCGCGACCGCCACGAACCACGGCGGGGACGCGCGGGGCACCGGGGGATCGAGTCGGCGGACCATCTCGGCCACTTCGATTTCGCGCCCCGTCGCGACCGGGGGTACCCAATCTCGGGCCAGCACTTCGGGGTGGCGCGCTTCGAACATCACCGTCCCATGGCTGTTGGGTATAAGAATACTGATGTAACCCAATATCGCAAGGTGAACGGTGACGCCGGCCGATAACGAGCGGGCCGCGGAGAGTGTCGGGGAGGGGCTCGATGCACCGAGGGGCCGCTCCGGTACGGGCCCCGCTGGCGGTTCCTTAAATCCGATGGAGGCTCGGCGGAAACCGGGAGGGGAAATGGGGTACCGCGTCACGCTGATCCCGGGCGACGGGATCGGGCCGGAGGTCATTGCGGCCGCCCGTCTCGTCGCCGAGGCGACGGGAGTCTCGTTCGACTGGGACATCGCCGACGCCGGGGAGGCCGCGATCCGGGCCACGGGGACTCCCTTGCCCGAGGCGGTGCTTGATTCGGTGCGCAAGAACCGGATCGCCCTGAAGGGTCCGATCACCACTCCGATCGGCGGCGGGTTCCGGTCGGTCAACGTCGCCCTCCGTCAGCAGCTCGACCTGTACGCGTCGGTCCGGCCCTCGCGGTCGATCGCCGGCGAGGGGACCCGCTTCCCCGAGACCGACCTCGTCGTGGTCCGCGAGGCGACCGAGGGGCTCTACTCGGGGGTCGAGCACTGGGTCGACCACGACCATACGGCGGCAGAGACGGTGAATATCATCACGCGCAAGGCCTCCGATCGGATCTGTCGGTTCGCCTTCGAGCTCGCGCGCCGCGACCACCGGAAGAAGGTCACGGCGGTCCACAAGGCGAACATCATGAAGACGACCGGCGCGCTCTTTCAGACGGCGTTCCGGGAAATGGCGCCGAGGTACCCGGAGCTCCAGGCCGATGAGCGGCTCATCGACAACATGTGCATGCAGCTGGTCAAACGACCGGAGGAGTACGACGTCATCGTGACGACGAACCTCTTCGGAGACATACTCTCCGACCTATGCGCCGGCCTCGCCGGGGGCCTCGGAGTCGCTCCGGGCGCTCTCTACGGCGATACGCTCGCGGTCTTCGAGCCGGTCCACGGCTCCGCGCCGAAGTACGCGGGCCAGGACCGGGCCGACCCGGTCGCCGAGATCCTGTGCGTCGAGCTCCTCCTCCGTCATCTCGGCGAGAACGAGGCCGCGGACCGCATCTTTCGCGCGGTATGGGAGACGATCGCCGAGAAGAAGGTCGTCACGTACGACCTCGCGCTGCCGGGCTACACGAGCCGGCCGGTCCCGGCCTCCTCCTGTTCTGCGATGGCGCGCGAGATCGCCCGGAAGGTCTCGCTCGTGGACCTCTCGACTCCCTTGCCTCGGCCGGTCGTCCATGCGGCCGCGACGATCGACCCAGCCCTCGAAGGTTGAGACCGGCGCCGAGTCCTTCGGCGCGGGTCCGTTCAGTCGCCGAGCACCTTCACGATGACCCGCTTCCGACGCTGCCCGTCGAACTCGGCGTAGAAGACCTGCTCCCAGGGACCGAGGTCCAGGTCACCGTCGGTCACCGGGAGGAGGACCTGGTGGCCCACCAAGAGGTTCTTGAGATGGGCGTCCCCGTTGGTCTCCCCGGACCGGTGGTGTTCGTACTCCCCGGGGGGCGCCAGCCGGTCGGCCCAGGTCGAGATGTCCTTCCGCAGCCCGGCCTCGTCGTCGTTGACGTAGACGGCAGACGTGATGTGCATCGAGGAGACGAGGACCATCCCATCGGTCACGCCGCTCGCCTGGACCACGGCCCGGATGCGCTCGGTGATGTTGAGGAACTCGCGCGGCTGCTTCGTCTCGAAGACGAGGTACTCGGTTCGGTGGACCATGCTCCCTCCGGTGCCGGGGTAGGTTTAAGGACGCGCTCAGCGCCTGCGACGGGGGAGGCCCTGTGTCGAGTCCCCGTCCCGTGCGGATCCCTCGCGGTCCCGCCGCCCGCCGTTCCGTGACCGGGGTCGGAGTCCTCGTGGACCACCGGCCGAACCAGGCCGGGACGCAGCGGGCCTTCCGGTTCGCGATCCTCTACGTCCTCGCCCTGGTCGTGCTCGACGTCGTTCTGGTTGGCCTCGACCTCTCGTCGGCGGAGGCAGGGCGCCCGGGGGTCGTGAGCGGCCTCCAGCTGTTCATCGGGATCGCGATCCTCCTCGCCATTGGGAGCGTGATCTTTGCACTCTCGCCCGCGCCGCGGTACGTCGACGTGCGGACCGACGGGGTCGTCGTGGTCGGTCGGTGGGGGCAGCGGACCTGGTTCGCCCCGGTCGAGCGGCTCGACCCGAAGGTCCTCCGGCACTACCCCTCTGGTGTGCTCTCCTCGTCCTCGGTCGACATGGTCCAGGTCGTCGATCGGACCGGACGACGCCGGACCTACCAGGTCGAGACCGGGCTGTTCGAGGTATCCTCCGGGGCGGCGTAAGGGCGGGCCGGTTCAGTCGAGCAGGTCTTCGAGCTCACCGGCGACCAGGGTCAACAGCTGGTCGAGGACGCGATTCTTGAGCTCCGTGATGTGACCTGAATCCGTCTCGAGCCGGGCCAAGAACTCGTCGCCCTCGCGGACGAACGAGAGCGAGAGGAGGTGGCGGCGTCCGTCGCTGCGGGCCCGCTCGACCACGACTGGGGGCGGTGCCGGGGCTGCCTTCGTGGGACTCGAGGGCCGGGCGGAGGGCGCTACCTTCTTCGCCATGGGCTTGGCCGTGGGCCTGGGTTTGGCCCTGGCCTTGGGCGTCGGCTTCGCCGAAGGTTTGCGAGCGGCTTTCGGGGCTGCCTTTTTCGCGAGTCTTGAAGGGGCCGTGCGTCCCGCCTTGGGTCGCCGGACCACCGACTTTGAGGAACGGGACGACGCCATAGGTTGCCGCCTTGGTGCGGGCGGACCAAGCCCCCCTATTTATCGATATGGCAGGGTTCCGCGCCTCGAACTCCTCGGTGCCAACGCACGTGCACGTCTTTACGCGGTGTGCCGCTCTCCCTGCCTCGCATGAGCTCGCCGGTTCGGCCCACCGCCGCCGGGGCCGAGGGGACCCGCACGCGCCCGTCCATGGCGCCGGCCACGGTCGTCCTGTTGGCCGGTCTCTCCCTCCTGTTGGTCTTTCTCGCGCTCGAGCCGTTCCTCTCGTACGCGCTGTTCGGTTCCGACACCGGGGAGTACTACACCCTCACCTCATCCTTGATCGCCACCGGCCATCTCCCGACCGGAGCGGCGTACGGCGGGTGGGGGACGGCCTACCCCGATTTCCCGGGCACGTTCGTCCTGGCAGGGGCGGGCTCGGGCGCCTTGGGGATCGACGCGTTCTCCGCGCTCTCGATCATCGTGCCGGTCGTCGCGGTTCTCTCGGTCCTCCCGCTGTTCCTGCTCTTCCGTCGGCTCTACCCGAACGACACCGTGGCCCTTCTCGGAGCCGCGATCGCCTCGATCGCCATGCCCCGCCTCTTCTCGATCGCGCATCCGGCGCCCCTGGCCCTGGGTGACTTCCTTTGCGTGGCCGCCCTCTGGATGTTCGTCGAGAGTCGACTCGACCGTCGGTGGTACGCCCCGCTAGCGCTGACGAGCGGCGCCCTCCTCGTGACGCACCACCTCTCGTCGTACTTCTTCGTGATCAGCGCCCTCGGGGGCCTGGTCCTGCTCGAGCTCTGGCGACCCGGGCTCTGGAGCCGGCGCTTCCCCACGCGGGAACTCACCTTTGTCGCGGCGTTCGTCACGGCGACGTTCGTCTACTGGTTCTACGGCACGACCTCGTTCGTCACGAAGGTCATCCTGTACAGCCTCCCCTTCCCGGCCTACGTTGGGTTCGCCGCGTTCGAGGGGACCGCGCTCGTCGGTATCGTGGTCGCCGGGCTCCTGGTCCGATGGCGCCGCGCCCGGTTCCGGCCCCGGCGCGAGTGGGTCCGCCTGCCGACCGACCGAAGCCTGCTCCGGGACGTAGCGATGATTGCCGTCGTCGTCTTCGGCCTCGTCTGCGCCCTGCTCTTCGTTCCGATCCCCGGCACGGGCCAGCGGACGATCCCCGGAGCGGTGCTCTGGTTCTCGCCCCTCCTGGCACTCGGGGTCTTTGGCGCCGGGAGCCGCCGCACCCCCTCGGTGGCGCGCCTTGGGCCGTTCCCCCTGGCGTGGCTCGCCGCGCTGGGCCTCTCGGCCGGGGCCTTGCTCGCCCTCGCCGCGTTCTCGGCGACGAGCCCGCACTATGGGGCGGCCGCCAGCCTGGCAGCCACGATCTCCCCGTCCCGCCACGTAGAGTACCTGTTCCTTCCGATCGGGCTGCTGCTCGCCCTCGGGATCGCGCGCGCCGTCGCACGCGCGGGCGATGTCGGGGGCCGCCGCGCGATGCTCGCGGCGGGGCTCGGCGTGGTCATCCTGCTCGGGGCGAATGCGGCGATCGTCTACCCGCCCGCCAACGATTTCGGAGGGTTCGAGGAAGGGCTCACTCACGGGGATGCCGCGCTCTGGATGTGGGTTGGTCTCGCGGCGCCCCCGACCTGGGCCGTCGCGACCGACCATCGGCTCAGTTCGATGATCTTCGGCTTCGACGGGAATCCCGCGACGTGGGTGACGACCCCCGCGCTGTTCAACGCCGCGCCGAATTCAAGCTCCGACGCGATCTCTGCGGCGAATGAACTTCGGAGCGTCGGGACGCCCAATCCGGCCCACCCCCATCCGGTCGATCTCGTCGTCGTGGACTCGGTGATGTACACCGGGGTCGCGCTCGATCCGGCGCAGCTGGCTCAACCGCTCAGTTCCACTGCGATCGCCTGGTTCCAGGGCCTCCCGTTCCTACCGTTGTACGAGGACGGACCGAACGTGGTCTACCTCGTGGAGGCGCCGTCGATCCCGGCGGCCTTGTAGGGAGAGAGGGTCCCGTCGCGGTTCCACGTGACGACCGGCGTGGGGCTCGAGGCCACGAGCTCGGCGAGCGCGCGTGCCGCCCACCGCAGCTTTGCCTCCTTGCGGAGACGCGCCGAGGGGTCGGGCTCGACGGCGTGTTCGAGGTCGAACCCCCAAAGGAGCAGGCGGGCCGCTCCCGCCGCTTCCGCCAGGTAGGCTGCACGGTCGCCGTCGGTGAATCCGCCTTCGTCCAGCAGCCCGCCGCGGGGGGGACCGGCCCAGGATCCGGCGAGCTCCCCCGGAAACTGGGGCACCCACTCGTCGAGGAGGGCCCGGTTGTCCCCGTGCGCGTGGACCACCACCAGCGCACCGCGTCGGTTCGCGTTCACCTCGGAGGGCACGGGGCCGTCGAGGTCGGTGACGATCACGTCGGGGATGATGCCGGCCTCGAGGCACGTCGCCGTGGCCCCATCGGCCGCGACCACCGCCACACCGCCCGTCGTGAAGGGCTGTCGCCAGAGCGGCGGGGGGCCGGCCCGCGGGGCCAGCCCAACCACGACGACCTCCTTTCCTCTTAACCGGGCGCCGAGGCGCTCGAGCGGTCGGTCGAGGGCGGCGGGAGGCAGGAGTTCGACCAGACGGTCGGCGGCCGACTCCTCCCGATCCCAGGAGAACCCGAACTCCTCGCGGATCCGTCCATACACCGGGGCCCAGCGAAGATACTCCAAGGCGCCCCTGCACGCTCTGCTAGTGCTTTATAGTGCGGTCCCTGCTCCCACCGCCGGGTACCCCCCTTGATGAGACCACTCGCCCAGGAAATCCTCTCCCATCTGCCCGGTGAACCGAAACGCGGATCCGAACCCGTTCCCCCGCCGACGAACGACGACGCGGAGCTCGAGGCCGTGCTGGCCTCGCTCAAAACGAACATCAAGGTCGTCGGATGCGGCGGCGGCGGCTGCAACACGATCAACCGGTTGGCCGAAGAGGGCCTCGCGGGCGCCGACATGATCGCCTGCAACACGGACGCCCAGCACCTGCTCGCCATCCATGCCCCGAAGAAGATCCTTCTCGGCCGCCGCCTCACCCGCGGGCTCGGAGCGGGGGCTCTCCCGCAGGTCGGCGAACAGGCCGCCCACGAGGCGGAGGATGAGCTCAAGAAGGCGCTCGCCGGCTCGGACATGGTCTTCATCACGCTCGGTCTCGGTGGCGGCACGGGGACCGGCTCCGCTTCGGTCGTCGCCCAGGTCGCGAAGGACGCGAACGGCGGGCAGCCACTCACGATCGCGGTCTGCACCCTCCCCTTCGCTTCCGAGGGGCTGGTGCGCGGCGAGAATGCGATGTGGGGGCTCGAGAAGTTGCGCTCGGTCATCGACACCGTCATCACGATCCCCAACGACCGCCTCCTCGAGCTGGTCCCGCGCCTCCCGATCCAGACCGCCTTCAAGGTGGCGGACTCGGTCCTCGCCCGCGCGATCCGGGGGATCACGGAGATCATCACCCGTCCGGGCCTCGTCAACCTCGATTTCAACGACCTGCGGACCATCATGAAGGGCGGCGGCGTCGCCCTTATCGGGATCGGCGAGTCCGAGAGCGAGAACCGGGCCGAGGACGCGGTCCTCGAGGCGATCCACTCGCCGCTCCTCCACGTCGACATCACCGGCGCGACGGGAGCTCTCATCAACGTCACCGGCGGACCGGACATGACGGTCAGCGAGGCCCAGAAGGCGGCCGAGGTCGTCCAGAAGACGATCAGCCCGACCGCCCGGATCATCTGGGGCGCGGCGGTCGACCCCACGATGCAGAGCACGATCCGGGTCATGCTCGTAGTGACCGGAGTTAAATCCCCCCAGATTTTCGGTGGAGCGCAGGCGACGGCCGCCGGACCGGGTCGCAAGCCCGGCCCGGAGATCGACGTCGTGCGCTAGGGTACCATGGCGTTTCTTGACCGCGCTCGCCGCGCCCAGGAGGAGTTCGACGGCCGGCTCCGCACGTTCGGCCACGGCAAGTATGGCCGGATCCTCCGCATGGCCCGGCGACCCACCTCGGAGGAGTACGTCAAGGTCCTCGAGGTGACGTGGCTCGGCGCCGTCATCATCGGGTCGACCGGTTTCCTGCTCTACATCTTCTTCACCCAGGTCGGACCCTGGTTCTGGGCCAACTTCCTGACGGGGCTGTAGGACGGTCGGTGCCATGTCCGGGAACGAAGACGAGATCGGACTGTTGTCCGGCATCCCCACTCCGCCCGCCTCGGCGAAGCCGGACGCGTCGGCCCCGGCGCAAGCGACCTTCACCCCGGAACCGGCCCACGTACCGACCCCCAAGCTCGACAGCCGGATGTTCCTCACTCTGCAGGCTGCGGACGACACCGCGCGCAACCTCACGGCCGGAACGATCACCACCCTCTCCGCTGTCCTTACCAGTCGGGCGCCCGGGCCCGCCACGGCGAAGCTCACCATCGAGGTGGGCTACACCTCGACGTATCCCGGCGAGGGGGCCGAGTGGCCCGTCCGTTGGACCCCGCCCGGGAAGCGCCAGATGCTCGAGTTGTTCCCCCGGAAGGAGTCCCACCCCATTTCGCTCCTCCCGAACACGGGCGTGGCGCTGTCGTTCGAGGTCACGGCTCCGGTGGGTGTCCGTTACGGGGACCGGGTCGAGGTCCGCCTCGCCGCCGAGCTCGACGACGACGGTCACCCGGTGCAACTTACGCTCGCGTGCGTCGCCCGCCAGGCGGTGCTGGCGATCAAGACGTCGCGCGGATACGAGCGGGAGGTCGCGGACACGCTCCTCGCTCGGGCGGAGGAGAAGCCCGACGTCGTCTTCTCGCTCCTCGTCCCGAGCTCGCTGCGTGGCTACGTCTTCGCCGAGGGGATGAGCTTCGAGGGGGTCCGCGAGATGCTCAAGGGGATCCGGAAGGCCCGCGGTCTCGTGGAGGGGGAGACGACGCTCAAAGAGGTCGAGCCGCTCCTCGTCCCGAAGATCACGGTCGAAGGGTTCGTCGAGGGCGCGATCGTCGAGCTCATCTCCGGGCCGTTCAAAGGCGAAAAGGCCCGCGTCAAGAAGATCGACCAGGCCAAGGAAGAGATCACGGTGGAGCTCATCGAGGCGGTCGTACCCATCCCGGTCACCGTCCGGGGAGATCACGTCCGCATGCTGGAACGGGGAGGTTCGAGGGGTGGCAGTTGAGGTAAGTGTCCTCGTCGAGGGAGGCAAGGCCGCCGCCGGCGCGACGCTCGGCTCGGCGCTGGGCCCTCTCGGCGTGAACGTCGGCCAGGTCGTAGCGAAGATCAACGAGGAGACCAAGCAGTTCGCCGGCATGCGGGTGCCGGTCATCATCCGCGTCGACCCGAACACGCGCGCCTTCACCCTCGTCGTCGGCCGGCCCCCGGTCGCCGCCCTGCTGCTGAAGGAGGCCAAGAAGGAGAAAGGCTCCGGGAAGCCGAGGACCGAAACCATCGGGGACGTGTCGCTCGAGGCCGTCCGCCGCATCGCGGAGGCGAAAGGGGACGACCTGCACGGCCGCACGAAGGAGGAGCAGGCGAACCAGGTCATCGGCACGTGCGTCTCCCTCGGACTCACCGTCGACGGCCAGGACCCCCGTCTCCTCCTCAAGGAACGGGTCGCCGCCCGAGGCGCTCGATGATGGGCAACCCGGGCGGCCCCCCGCCCGACCTCGCCAACGCCGAGATCGTCGACTACCAGACGATCGAGGGGGACGGCAAGGTCCGCCTGAAGTTGAAGGACGGCTCGGTGGTCGAGATCCGCCTCGAGATCATGAACATCCTGCGCGCCGGCAACGACCCCAACACGGGCCTGCCAGCGTACATCGTTCAATCCGCCCCGCTCGTCCGCCTGGTGGAGTGCCCGAAGGAACTGCGCAAGGTGCCCCTCCGGGCGGGCGGCAACCGCGACCCGAAGGCGAATACCGGATTCGGCTAGAACGCCGATCCCCCTCGGACCCGCCGGCCTTCCGTCGCGGCCGCAACGTCTATACTCCCCCTCCGGGTCGCCCGTCCGTGGTCGACCGTGCGGAGGCCCCCGCAACCCCTCCGTTCGACCCGAAAGGCGACGAGCGGATCGGGTATTTCGTCGCGGGAGGGACCTTGATCTTCCTCGGCTGGGGGCTCGGGGTCGTCGTGAACCTCGTGCTCCATTGGGAGGCCCGGGCGGGGTCGTTCCAGATCGCGGGGGTCCATTTCGGACCGACCCTGGGGGCGTACGCGTGGGCCGTCTTCGCGCTCGGCCTTGCCGCCGGTGCGGTGGGCGCCGCTCTCCTTGCGGTCGCCCGAGGGACGCTGCGGGGCCCGTTCGTCCTGCCGGGCGCCGACTACTGAGCGCGACCGGTGACACCCGCCGGACGTGACACGCGCCGGGACGGCGGGCTGCGGGCTTCGACCGGATTCTTGGTCTGCTTCTGGGTCAGCGCGCAGTCCGAGCACACCCGCTCGTCCGCGTCCAAGCATCCGCGGCAAAAGGTCCGGCCGCAGACCGTGCAACCCAGCGTCGCTGGGATCCCGCACCGCGCGCACTGCCCCACGAACACGATGAGTTCCTCCCGGCGAGACCCGTACTATGAAAGTACTCCGCTCGCCTTAAGACCTTCGACGAACCCGCCGGCGTACGGCCGGCGGGTGACGTAATCCGCCGCCGCCCGGGCGCGCGGGCTCGCGGAAGGAAAGCTCACGCCGAACCCCGCGGCCCGGAGCATCTGGACGTCGTTGTCGCCGTCCCCGAGGACGACCGCCTGGGCGATCGAACCATCGAGCCGTCCGAGGACTCGGGCCAGAGCCGTCCGCTTCCCCGCCCCCCGCTCCATGAGATGGATCGCAAAGCCGGTCGACTCGACCGTCAGCGCCCGCGGACCCAGGGCGCGCCGCACGGCGGCGACGGAGACCGTCGGCTCGATCGCGACCTCGCTTTCGCGCCACCGGTCGGTGAATAGTCGCCGGACCGGGAGTCCCGATCGGACCAGCGTCCGGTACGCGGCGACGGCCACCCGGCGGTCGGCCAGGAGCTCGACCCGGTCGCGGCCGCGTGGGTCCTTCCACCAGACCAGGCCTCCGTTCTCTGCGACGATCGGACCCGACAGGCCGAGCGATCGGTGGAGGGCGAGCGCGATGGGCAGGACGTTCCCCGTAGCCAGGACGACCGGAACGCCCCGGTCCTCCAGTTTCCGCACATGCCGGACGGCGTCGGGATCCAGACGGCGCGAAGCATCGGTCAGGGTCCCGTCGACGTCGGTCACGACGAATCGGAACCGCGGGGCGTCCCCAGGCGGGGGTTTCCGTGCGGTGGGTCGCGCGGCTCGCATGGACCCCTCCGGCGCTAGGGGGCTGCTTCGGCGCGGAGCCGGGCGATCGCCCTTCGAACCGCCTCGGCGATCTCTCTGCCGTCCCGTCGACCCCGGACCTCGCGCATGACGTCCCCCATCAGCGGCGAGAACGCCGCCTCCCCGCGATCCCGGACCATTCGGGCGTTCGCGCGGACGACCCGATCAGCGAGGGCGTCGAGGTCATCGACCGGTGGCCCGGCGAACCCGGCGCGCTCGATCGCGACCCCGAGCGTCGGGGCTCCGGCGAGGAGGGCCCCGACGACGGCCGGGATCCCCTCCTTCGAGAACCGGCCCGCCTCGGAAGCGGACAAGAGCTCGTCGAGCTGGTCCACCGTGAGCTCGGGCTCTCGGTCGCTCGGACGGGCCGACCGTGCGGCCGGAAGTTCCTGGGTCAACAGTCGGGCCACCAGGCCGGGCGAGCGCCCCCGACGCACCAGCTCTTCGAGGAGGCCAGCGTCCCCCGAGGCGACCAGCTGTCGGGCGAGCTCGGCGGGGAGCTGGTAGGAGCGGACCC
>Ga0209415_10002317_pt1 | contig 35740 bp, 27 predicted proteins | sample PeaSoiSIISIP2007_FD_187696 | JGI IMG/M metagenome (GOLD analysis project Ga0209415, IMG submission 187696) | Peat soil microbial communities from Weissenstadt, Germany - SII-SIP-2007 (SPAdes) (version 2) | ecosystem: Environmental > Terrestrial > Soil > Wetlands > Peat | place: Germany... | reverse complement strand
CTGACAATGCCGGCGGATCGGGTCAAGGGACGTTTCTCCTCGAGGAGTGTTAAGCTATTTCGGCCGGCATCAGTAACTCGCTCCCGGGGGTGGTGTCGGCGGTGGGGTGCCCGCGCCCGCCGTCGCTGCCGACGCGTCGGGCGTGGTTGGGCCCGTCTGAGCGGAAGGGGGCATTGTCGCGGGTCCCTTCTTACGTCGCATCATCACAACCGCAAGAGCGATTACGACGGCTGCCACGACAACTCCCACGAGCGCATAGAGGCCTACACCGCTCGTCAGGTAGGTGAGCAACGACGTCGAAGAAGCCGCCTTGGTAACCGTCACGACCAGTTGTTTTGTGACCCGACCCCCACCGGAGTCGGTGATGACAACGGTGACGGTGTAGTTTCCCGCGGCCGAGAACGTATGGGATGTCGCGGTGCTAGATCCTGTACGAGTATCGCCGAAATTCCAGGCGTACGCGTAGGCCGGTGTACCACCGATAGCCGTGACATTGAACGTCACCGACGTGGTCGTGGTCGGAGTCGTCGAGGTCGAATAGATCACCGAAGCAGAGAGCGCGGGGTTTACTGAAATGTTGGCGTACGCGTAGCCGTAGACCACGAAGTAATCCACTTCCACAGCGACGACCGGGTCCTTACCGGTCACCCCTGGGATCGCGGTGCCGCTGATCGTGTACGTGTCGGTGAGGTTGACCTCGGACGAGGCACTGCTGTCGATGAGTGTGGAATTGGCGTAAAGGTAGTCGTAGAGGATCGTGCCTGAGCCCTTGTCAGCAGGATGCGTGTCGTTCACGGTCACTGTCGCGCCGACGTCGGCGGGGTTGGGGTGGAGCACGGTAATCACAGGGGCAGGAGGGATGTCAAGGACCCACGACGTGTTGTACGCTGTTCCATACGCCTCCCCCCCGACCTCAAGAGGAGCCAGACCCGAGCTGTTGGTCGGCATGGCAGCCCCCCATTCTGGTTCGGGCCCCGATATGGACTCGAAGGACCCGGAAGTGGACCACGTCCCGCCTATGAAGTACCATGTGTCGTTGTAGTACGTCCCGGAGTAGTCCGAGTACCCTCCGGTCAGTACTACTTCGCCGATCTGACCGTCCCAGGTCTCGCAAGCGCCGTACCGGTCCCCCGGATAGAAGCAGCCGAGCAGGCCGTAGCAGGAGGTGGAGGTGGACGTGATGTTGTACCAGCCTGTGCCATTGAGGATGAACGTCCAGTTGACGGTCGAATTATTGGCGTAGGACACGCCACCGAACAACACGAGCTCCTTGTCGGTGGGGTCGTACGCCATGGAAGAGCCCCATAGGAACTGCTCGGAATGCCACGTCCCCGGGTTTAGAAGGTGGGTGCCGTTCGTCCATCCGCCAGCCTCCGTAAGCACCTCGACATGGTCAAAGATGGAAGTGCAGCCCTCGTTGGCACAGCCGTTGACGACAACGAGCTGGTTCAGCGCAGGATCGTACGCCGTGGCCGCATAGGCCGTCCCCTCTCCGAAGAAGAAGTCCGCTCCTCGATCCCGGGTCATGTTCTGCCAGTCGTTGCCGTTGAAGTCCCAGGTGGTGTTCGTGACCTCGCCACTCGTTAGGATGCCTCCGGTCATGATGATCGTGGTGAACTGAGGGTCCCAGGTGAGCCCCTCACCGTAAACGGCGGGGGGCGTGAGGCCGGTGAGTCCGGTGTAGTTGGCCCATTCCGAGCCGTTGTAGATCCACGTCTGGTTGGATGGGCATTGTAAGGCCGAGCACCCTCCGAACAGAACTACCTCCTGCTGGTAGGGGTCGAACGCCGCCGCAGCCGAGTAGACGGTGTAGTTTTCTCCGCCGAAGTACCCGTTCATCGGGAAAGTCTGGTTGTACCAGGCGGCAGAGGACGCAACCGCGGGGTGCGCTACCGTCGGCTGACGTTCGAAACCGCTATGTTTCTCGACACGCACTGAATCGCTTCCAGGCCCCGAATCGCAGTTCAATCCGCCGCCCTCGATTGAGGAGCACCTCCACCTTTCGCCATGTGCAGGCCCTGCGCCGCTGTCCAGCGAGCTGCTCGCAGCCTGGAGGAGCCGAGTGCCTAGGTCGCCAGAGGTCACGGAGAGGGCGTAGGGAGCAGGCGCAGTGTGGAGACTTGACGTAGCCTCCGCTAGCCAGCCCAGAGCGGGGCTCAAGGCCACCGCAGCTATCGCCAGTACTGTCAGACTCAGGCGGGCAATTTTCCTCACTTGACGCATGCCGACGACCACGAGCGTCTCCATATTCAACCTGTCGGCAATTTCCGGCCTCCTGCGGCCCCTCGCTTAGTGGTCCGATCCTCTCGGTGCGATCCGATAACGCTGTCTCAAGACCACCCGGAGCTTTCGTCCGGTTTCCCGGTTGGAGCGTTGTTATGTTTCACGTCTCGTCAATGACCATATATGCCTATGCATATGAGGATATCACGGAGTCGTGCCTGCAGTGGACTTTCCGGGATCAAACCTGGGTGCCGGCACACCCTGGGCGACCGTGGGTGGTCTCCTTCGCTCACCACTCTTCAGGACCAGGTGACGGTCAGGTTGTCGCTTGAGGGAGTGCGGTCAGGACTCGACGTAGGGTGGGAGAATCGCTCTCCTGCCGCCTCTACGTCGGGGCGACTAGTCGATCAACAGACCCCCCGGCCAGGGCGAATCGCCGGGCTGGGGACCGTGCGGCCGATCAGGGTTAAGGGGAAGTCAAAAGCGCGAGGCGGGTGAGGTGGGTGGGGATTCCCCCGGAACCGCGTGAGGGTCGCAGGAAGTCGAGGGGTCGACTCGGTCCAAGTCTTCCGGCCCGAACCAGCCGATTTCCTGCCGTATAACTCCTGTTATACGCCCTTACCTCGAGAGATCCAGCGCAACAGGGGCTGGTCGATCGGCTCGCTACAGTGTATGTTGATTACTAAGGTCCATGTGTAGCGTATATTGCGTGTCTTAATGTCTAATTTTTCGGATACACCCTGTATCAGTGGGTTCGGCCAAAAGGGTGGGGTTTGCGTGCAGGTTGGGGCCTTCTAGGGTCGGATCGGGCATTTTGGGCATAAACGCCATCCTTAGGAATGATTGTAATGTGTCTATGCTTACTGAGTAGTCTATGTCTGGACTTTTCTCAGTTTGAACCGCCAGGGACCCCCCAACTGGTCGGGGCGGTCGGTGAGGAGCTCCTCGCACCCGTAGGCCTCGAGGGCTCCCAGCATGGCGGTCACCAAGGGGTTTCGACCCGGAGCGGCGGCGATCCGCCGGCTGGCCTCCTCCAGTCCGCGGGAGTCGATCGGGAGGGCGGTGATACGTTGCCGGAGACGAGTGAGGGCGGTGAGCCTCTCTCCTCGGAGCTTTGCTGGGGCCGAGGCCGCTAGGTAGGCCAGCTCGAGGAAGTTTGCCTCGGTGGTGGCAAGTTCGGTTCCTCTCAGTCGTCGGAGCTGGTCCCGGACCCGCGGACTCCCCTGCAGCAGCGCCAGGAGTATCGGTGTATCGAGGGCTTTCATCGGGAGAACCCTCCCCCTCGGAGACGCTGGAGGCGTGCCCGGTCGGCCCTCGCGCCGGCGGCTCCCCACGCTCCGCTGAGGTCCTCAACGCTTCGCCGTTGGTCGAGGAGCCTTCGAAGGACTGCAGTAAAGCTCTCGTCGGCCCGCTTCTCTCTGACCAGCCCGTCGTACACAACCTTCTGGACCGCTATGTTCCGCGATGACATGAATATGCATATGAATATGTTATATTTCAAATCCGCGGCCCGGACCTTCCGACGGGCATTACCGGGCCCATTCGGGTAGGTGCGGTCGGAACCTACCGCGAGAGGGTGGCGAGTCGGGGCAGTCCTGGAGGAAGAGGACCGCTGGTCATCGATCCCCGGCGGCGCCTTCCCCCTCGAGACAGGGACGCATTCCAGCCACAGCTTCATGAAGGAGAAGCAGATGGGAACGGCGATGCGAGCGAGTCGAAACTCTGGTCTCACGCTGATCGTGGCAATTGCGCTCTCGGCAGTTATGGCGTCCCCCTTCGTTGCGATCCTGACCGCGCTTCCGGGAGAAGTGCCTACGTTCTCCTCGTCCGGTAACGCCCTTTCGGGTCACGTTTTGCTGCAGTCGGCCCCGAGGGTGGCCCCCTCATCGGAACTTGCAGGGGCATCCTCAGCCTCGGCTGGACCCCTGATACACGTGCCGTACACCGTGTATGTTACGGAAGGCGGATTGCCCGCCGGCACAAGTTGGGGCGCGGAAATCGACGGTGCCCCTTCGGTCTCGGGCACCGCTAGGACGCTGCAATTCTCAGAATACAATGGTGTCCACCAGCTGGACGTCCTCCCTATCCAGGGGTATCTCGCCGGACCCCCGTTCGAGTCATTCACTGTGGCCAGTGCGGCGGTAAACCTGACGATCACATTCACCCCCGGAACAGCGAACCCCTTCGCGACCGGGATGCCCGCCAGCCTTGCCATCGGCGAACCCAACCTGACGGCTACGACCCATGGAACGGGCGTGAATGCGAGCAACCTGGCGCAGCCCTGGCTGTCCGCGTTCGATAGTCGTGGCGACCTCTGGGTGAGCGACACTTCCGCCAACCGGGTGCTGGAGTTTCTGCCGCCGTTCCACTCCGGCATGAATGCGTCGCTCGTCCTCGGGCAAGTGAACTTCACGAACGACGCCGCAGGAGTCAACGCCCCCAACCTTACGCGACCGGAAGGGCTCGTTTTCGATTCGGCCGGCGATCTGTGGGTGGCCTGCGAAGGAGCAGGCCGAGTGACCGAGTTCCGCCCTCCCTTCTCGAACGGCATGAACGCGAGCGTCATCATTGGTCAGGCGCAGTTCGGGGTTCCCACGCTCCGCGGCGACGGGCCGACCAACCTTTCTGCGCCGGTCGGCGTCTCGTTCGACTCAAGTGGCGACCTTTGGGTGACGGACTTTACCAACAATCGAGTGAACGAGTACCGTCCTCCTTTCTCCAACGGGGAGGCGACCACGATGGTGCTCGGACAGTCGACCACGACGGGTGGCGACGGGGGCACGACTGCGGTGAACCTTTCGTTCCCGTACGCGATCCAATTCGACTCCCACGGCGACGCCTGGGTGGGCGACTCGGAAAACGCACGAGCTCTCGAGTACATGGCGCCCTTGTCCACCGGCGAGGCTGCGAGCGTCGTTCTCGGGGAACCTAACTTCACGTCGGCCGACGTCGGGGGACCGAACAACCTCAGCTACGTGACCAGCCTCCTGTTGGACTCTCACGGGAACGTTTGGGTCGCTGACTATGGCAACAACCGCGTAGTCGAGTACCTCGGGCCGACCTTCGCCAACGACGAGGCACCGGCGATCGTGATCGGCCAGCCCAATCTGACCGCCGACACCCCCGAGGGAGGTCCAGTCGGCATAGCCGAATCCTTGGGTGCGGTGTTCGACTCTTCGGGAAACCTCTGGGTTGACGACAGTAGCGACCACCGAGTTCTCGAGTTCGTGGCGCTCGCGACCCCGTCGACGTCGAGTTCCTCCTCGAACCCGAACCTCATCTGGATCATCCTGGTGATCGTCGTGGCCGTGATCGCCGTCGTCGAGGCGGTTTTGCTCATCCGGCGTCCGGCCAAGCCCTCGATGGCGCCGGGCGGTCCCGCCCAGTGGTCATCTTCGACCCCGGCGGGCAGTGCGGCCCCTCCCCCTCCCCCGGCATCGCCGCCTTCGGTGCCTCCGGGAGCCGCGTAACCTGCGGTTCGAGCCCTACGTCGAGCGGTTCGGCCGGTTCTCCGGCCCAACGCTAGGCCCCGACCAGGGCACGCTGTGCCCAGGAACCCGAACCCTTTCCTTCCCCGAGCCAGACACTCCCAACGGTGGGGTTTGTATTGTCCGTGCGACGCCCAGATAAATCGACGGGCGTCCACCGTCTCGGCTCGCACGAATGTCGGCTAGCTGTGGGGACGGTACGGGCTTCAGGGTACGGGGCGCGTCGTGGACGTGATGTTCTACGTCCTTTCGATATCCCTAGCCGCTCTCTGCGGACTGCTCGCGGTGCTTTCGGTCCGGGGGCTGCTCCGCTTCGGGAGCACTCGCTCGCGGGCCCAGCTGATGTGGGGCGGTGGACTCGCCCTCGCCGCGGCCGCTATGGGGGTGGAGACGGTGGTCTATCTGGGAATGGTCTCCGTGCCAATCCTCCAAGCCTACGTCTTCCTCTCGGCCGCGATCGTGGGAATCCTCTCCCTGGGAGCAACGAAGATACTAAAGAGCCCGCGGATCGAACGAGGGTACACCGCGTACACGCTCGCCACTTCCGCGGTCGTCGGCGTCGCGAGCTTCATGACACCGCTCCCCACGTCCATGGTCACCAGCGGGATCATCACGGGAAACCCCCCGCTGATGCTGATCCTGCTATCCTCCCTGGTGACCGTTCCCGCGACGGTCGTCCTCCTCACGGCGACGGCCGTCTCGCTGCGCCGTTCTCGTCGCTGGCAGACCCTGATGATGGCGGCGGGAGCCGTGATCCTGGGAGCCGGAGGAACGCTCTACATCGCGTCCTTCCCGATCGCCCTCTACTACGCTGAGTTCCTGGGGATCCTGCTGCTGTTCCTGGGCCTGGTTAGCCTCCCGCAGGGCAGCGCAGCCCCCGCGGCCTCTCCGGCGACCTCTAGCGCATAGTGGGCCCGTCCTTTCCGAACGGTTCCTGGTCTTCCCGGCCTCGGAGACGCAGCGCTCCCCGCCGGAACTCGGTTGCGGCTGGGATTCGCACGTTCCGGTCAGCGGAACGCCGCGATCGCCTTTCCCTGCATTTCCGGCGGGACAGGCACACCGAGGAGCGTGAGGACGGTCGGGGCGATGTCCATCAGCTTCTCCACGGGTCCCCGCTGTCCCCGGCCCTCGGCGGGGTCGGAGATCGAGTAGATCCCTTCGAACGAGTGGACGGCGTCGTCCGGACCGGTGTCGTTCTCTTCGATGAACAGCGTAGGGTAGCCGATGGTCCCGATCGACCGCCACGCGACGTCGCCGAAGTAGACCATCAGGTCGGGAGCGTCCCCCTGGACGCTCCTGTAGATATCCTTCGGGCGCCGGACATCCACGCCCAGAGGGGCCCCGTCGGGGCGACGGACGCCCTCAAGCTCCTTCGTCAGCCGCGCCTCGAAGGCAGGGAGGTCGGCTGGGGCGAGGGCGCCCTCGGGTTCCCTTCCCTTTACGTTGTAGAAGACCCGCGCGTAGTATCCTCCGGCACCCCAGGCGAGGGTCTTCGACCAGTCGACGTCGGCCTCCTCGATCTGGGTCTTGGGAGGCGGCCGGGGGCCGCGGAGCGTGAGGAACCCCTGCTGGATCAGCCACTCGTTGATGCAGAAGGCCCCCTGCATCGCCTGGCTGCCGTGGTCCGATACCAGGAGGACCCGAACGTCGTTGGGGACCTCCGCGAGGAACCGACCGAGCTCCTCGTCCAGCATCCGGTAGTAATCCTCGACCAGGGTGCGCAGGTGCTCGTTCTCCTCGTACTTCGGATGGGCCTTGTCGAAGAACCTCCAGAACGTGTGGTGGAGCCGGTCCGGCCCGATCTCGTGGTAGGCGAACAGGTCCCACGGCTCCTTCTTCCAGAGGTGGCGCGCGACCGCGAAGTGCTTGCGCGTCATCTCGAACACCTCCTTGCCGATACGGTCGCGGTCGTCCTGGCGGAAGGTGACGTCGAACGGGTAGCCGCCCGAGACCCGGTCGATCTCCGCCTTCATTGAGGGCGGGTAGACGTAGTCGGTCGCGTTGTCCGGCGTGAGGAAGTCCGAGATGTAGACCCCGTTCACCGCGGGGGGTGGGTACCCGGGGGGCATGCCGATGACGCAGACCCGCTTTCCCATCCGCGAGAGGCGGTCCCAGACCATCGGCTTGAGGATCGTGCGGGACGTCGGGATGTAGTTGTCCCAGTAGGTGCCGGCCCGCCGGTGGCGGAACCCGTAGACCCCGAGCGTCCCCGGGTCCATCCCCGAGAACATCACCGCCCACGCGGGGACGGTGATCGGCGGGTCGATCGTCCGGAGGGTCCCATAGCGCGAGCGCTCCAGGAGCTTGCGGACGTTGGGCATGAGCGGGAGGAACCGCTCGTAGAGGAGCCACGGCGAGACGGAGTCCAGCCCGATCGCCAGGACCCGGGGGGGATGATCGGGCACGGGCCGCCCGAGGCGGCCTTCGTAATAACGCTACCCGGACGCCCGCGGCGGACTCCCCGAGGTTCGAGAACCGGGCCCACCGTCGGTGGGGAGGACCCTGCCTACGGTTTCGGGAGCCTGCCGCGACGTACCATCACGACGCTCCCGAGGAGACCGACCACGGCCAGAACGCCGATCCCCGCCCAGAACCAGAGGGGGGCGCCGCTGACGGAGCCCCACGCGCTGGTCGCGGGGCTGGGAACCGTGACCGAGATCGACGCGTTGGTCGAGGCGCCCGCCGAGTCGTTGACCCAGACCTTCACGGTGTACGTACCCGGGCCCGCGAAGGGGTGCTGCGGGACCGGGAGCGCGCTCCCGGTGTGGTCTCCGAACCTCCAGGAATAGCTGAACGGTCCGCTGCCCCCGGTAACGTTCGCGAAGAAGGTCGTGATCGCACCCTGGGCGGGAGAGGTCGACGTCGCGGCGACCGCCAGCGTGGGGAACGGAGCGATGGTCAGCGAGAACGAGACCGTGTCGGTGACGTTGACCGAGTCCTTCGCCTTCAGCTTCACGGTGTAGACCCCCGCGGCCGCGTAGCTGTGGGTCGGGCCCTGCCCGTATGCGCTCGTGTGGTCGCCAAAGTCCCAGGTGAAGTTGAGCGGCAGAGTGCCGTTCAAAACGATGGTGCTGAGAAATTCGACCGGCAGGCCCACGTCTCCCGCCGACGGCCGGGACGCGGCCGTGACCGAGGGCCCGGCGGTGACCGCGAACGAGTAGCCGGTCGCGGAACTCCCCGCTCCTACCGCGTCCGTCACGAACACCGAGACCAGGAACGTCCCGGCCGAGTCGAACGTATGGTCCGCCGAGACCTCCGTACTCGACCCCGTGGCGTACGCGTCCGAGCCGTCCCCGAACTCGAATGTGAGGTCGTAGGGAACGGTGCCGTGGCCGAGCATGGCATGGAACGTCACCTTCTCCGTGACCTCGGCCGACGAGACGCTGTACGTGAGGGAGACGGTGGGGGCGAACTCGTAGGCCCAGGTGTCGCCGAAGGTGACCGCGTTGTTGTTCCCACCCTCGAGGATCGGGGTCGTGCCCGTCGCGTCCAAGGCAAGGTCGTAGGAGCCACGGACCTCCGGCGAGGACGACGGTTTCTGCTCCGTCCAGCCCGTGGCGGCGAAGACCCACGTGTCGTTGGCGTACTCGGCGGAGGCGTTGAGCCCTCCGAACATCACCAGGCTCGTGAGACCCGGGTCGTAGATCATCGACCCGTAGGCGCGGCCCTGGGGGGACGCCGTCCCGGTCACGTTCCACCACTGCCCCGAGTAGAGCTCCCACGTGTACGAGTCGATGATGAACAGCTCGACCCCGCCGAACAGCACGACGTCGCCTGTGGCGGGGTCGTACGCCATCTGGGCGAATCCCAGGGGACCTGGGCCGAACGTGGGAGTAAGGTTCACCCAGCCGCCATCGCCCTCCCATACCCAGGTGTCGTTGAAGCAGAAGAGGAAACCCAAGTAGCCGGAGACGCACCCGCCGAAGAGGACCGAGCCGTTCTCCTCGGTCTGGGGGTCGAAGGCCATGCTCGCCCCGCCGCGGGCGGCCGGTCCGGGACCGAAATAGGAAACGTTCGTCCACGTTCCGTTGACGAACGTCCAGGTGTCGTTGGTCACATCCGAGCAGTTGGTGTCGAGACAGCCACCGAACAGCAGGACCGCGTGCATGTTCGCGTCGTAGTCCATGCTGGAGTACACGGTCTTCGGCGGGTCGTCCTTGTGGTCCGTGATGTTCGACCAGCTGCCGTTAGCGTACACCCAGGTCTGGTTGTCCGGGCAGGAACCGGTAGCGCATCCCCCGAAGTAGACGGTCTCGTTATCCACCGGGTCGTACGCCGAGGCGCTGCCCCACGCGGCCGGTGGCTCGTGCCCGGCGGTGGTGTTGGTGACGTTGACCCAGGTCGGTTGGGGCGCTGGGGGGCCCTTGATCGCCGGGCCGGGGTCGGAGGCGAGCGAGGTCGGCGCCGGCGCGGCTGTCTCTACGGGTGCCTGAGCGGCGCTCGAGGCGGAGGTGACGGCCGCGTGCGCGGGGGCTAGTCCCGGCGAACTGCCTCCGACCGCGTTCGGCACTCCCCCGGACGGAGCGACCAGCACCGCGACCAGGGCGACCAGAGCGACCAGGACCGCGACCCTGACGCGCGTCGGGCGTCGGAACGCTAGGGGATGGAGGGGTTCTCTACGCATCGACACCTACCCCGCGGGAGGTTGGGTCGGAGGGGGAGAAGGGGAGGCCGCCGGTTCCGCACCGACCGCACCGGCCGGTGGGGCCCACGATGCCGGGGCCGCCGCAGGCGGGCGCCGGCGCGTGCGGATGGCGACCGCAGCCAGGATGACGGCGACTAGGCCCGCGGCGATCGCGAGATACACGAGGTAGCTCGTGCTCGTGTTGGTCGATGTGGCGGCACCACCCTCGCGCGCCGAGGAAGGCACCGGAACCGGCAGGAGGGCCGCCCCGATCTCGGCGAGCCAAAGTGTTACGGTTGGTTCGGTGACGGTGCTGTTCGTCGCAAGGGCGTAGAGTACGATCGAACCGCCGGCCTGAACGAGACCGTAGCTCCCGACGTTGGGCCGCGCGAACGCGGCGAGGTCCTTGAACGTGCCGCCCTTCTCCGTCCAACCGTGGAGTCCGTCCGCGGTCCGGACGAACACGTAGATCGCCGCACCGCTCGCAATCCCTTCGGCGTCGGAGGCGTTGCTCGCGACCTGAAGGGTGCCCAGGGTCGAGCCATTCGAGGTGTTGTACAGGACCAGCTTTGTGTTGTCGGGTCCCGCGTAGAGCAGGACGAGGTCGGACTCGGAGTCCGTGACGAACCGTGACGAGACGAGGTCGTAGTTGGCCGGGGGTGTGTACGAGAGGGCCACGGCGCTTCCGGTGGTCAGGCCGACGAGCGTGTAGTTGCCGCCCACCGTCTCCAGCGCCGCAAGGCCGGGGCCCCCCCGGAAGGAGACGATCTCCGAGATCCCGGTCGCGCTGACGTTGTGGAGCAGCGCCCCCGTAGCGAGGTCAAACTCGGCCAGGCGCTCGGGAGTGCTGCCGTTCAGCAGGGGCTGCTCCGAGACGAGTTCGAGGACCTCGCCGGTCGTGTTGGTGGCGTCCACCGAGTAGGACTCCGCGAACCCCGCCGCGCTGTAGGTGTGGATCGGGCCCCAGGTCTGGTTGGTGGTGTAGAAGCTCGCTCCCTGAAGCGCGAGGGACGTGAGGTCGAGCGGGCTCGTCACGCCCTCCTCAGCGACGGGCAGGGCATCCCAGACGACGTAGAGGCTTCCGTCGGGCAGCGTGGTGGCCTGCGGGTCCACGATCAGGAAGTTGGGGTCCTTGGGGCTGGGGATCGAGGTCAGTCCGTTCGACGACGTGTTCAGGCGCGCGCCCGAGATCTCGAGGCCCTTCTGGACGGGCTGGCTGGTGTTGTCGTTCGTGTAGAACAGGTACGCGCCGTTGTAGCCGGCGGCGCCGGTGACCTCCGCGGACGGGTAGATGTCGTAGACGGCCGGACCGGACGTCAGGGTCGGGGACCAGACGTTGGTGTCGTAGAACCCGGTGACGTTGTAGTACCGGTTATCGAGCACCCAGGTCGTGTTGGTCCCGTTGTCGTACGCGGGCGCGGGTTGAGGTGCGTCCCAGCTGTAGATCGTCCCGCTGGCGATGTCCCACGAGTCGGACCAGAAGAGGAACGACGCCTCGACGAAGATCGAGCCGTTGACCCAACCGCCGCTGATGGCGAAGTTCGGCTGCGTCACGAACGAAAGCGCGACCGACACGCCCGCCCCAAGCCCGATGGACGCGATCCCGATCCCGAAGTCGACCGCGGCCGACATGGCCAGCGTCAAGCTGCCGAGGAGGTTCTGGATCATGATCCCGACGTCGGGCAGGATGTCCTGGCTCGGGTCCGTGGTCGGTGCCAGGACCAGGCTGAGAGCCGCCGTCACGTTGATCGTGACGTCCAGCACGAACCCGACCGTGAATCCCAGGATGTCGAATCCGTAGATCGGGATGCTCGCCGACAGGCCGGCGCTGACGGAGATCGTAGCGACGGCCTTGACCCAGTGGATGCTGTCACCCACGACGTCGAAGGTGCCGAGGAGCGAGAGGCCCACGCTCAGGCTGAGCGATGCCGGACCGAGGTCGATCGAGGTGGAGGTTAGGGGCAACGTGCCGTTGATGCTGAGGTAGCCCATCGAGGTGACCGTGAAGTTCACCCCGAGCGACGGGATCATGTTGTAGTCCCCACCCAGCAGCTCGATGGGCAGCGAGAACCCCGACGCGATGTTCCAGGAGTACGAGTCGTTCACCGAGTACGTCTTGTTGAACGGCCCGGCCCCGAACGACTGGAACGTCTCGTTCGGCCCGTTGGTCTGGATCACGTCCTGGAGCCATCCCGGGAACGCGATCATCGTGACCTTGTAGGTGGCGTTCTGGGTCCAGTTCCCCCAGTTCGCCTCGGCGTGGAGGATCGCCCCCTGCGCGACGCCGCTCATGTTGATCGTGGCGTTCCAGTACTTGGGGTTGGACGACGGTGCGAACGTGATGGATCTGTCCCCCAGCGAAGCCTTGATGCTGGTCGCGGGCAGGTTCGCGACCACGGCGTAGATCGTGAACGTGTTGTGGACGGCGACCGTCTGGTAGAAGTAGCTCACGTACTCCGAGTAGATGTTCATCGACTCCGGGGGAAGGACGTAGAAGATCCAGATCGAGGTCGCGGAGTCCGACGTCTGGTTGATGTCCGTGACGGTGAGCGTCAACCGATAGACATTGTACGCACCGACGCTCGGCGCGCAGTGGAACGTCACGGTGCCGTTGTACGGCAGGGTGTTGGCGGCCCCGTTGAACTGGCGGCAGGAGCTCACCAGCGAGTTGTCGGTCTTCAGCTCCGTCTGCGTTAGCGTGTAGGAGAGGTGGCCCGACCCGCCGTACCCTAGCACGGTGAACAGGTCCGACAGGAGATGGATCCCGGGTGCGGTGTTGTAGCTGTCCGGTCCGGTCAACTTTGCGTGGACGTACTCGAAGAACCGCCAGGTCTGGTTGACGGTGGGACCGTCCACGCTCGTGACCTGCCCCCCGAAGATCTCGAAGTAGTCGCTCGTGAAGTCGCTCGAGTATCCCATGTAGGCGCGAGCGAGCGGGTCACCCGAGTCGCCGGCGTTGTGCCAGACGTACCCTCCGCCGGAAACGTTCCCGTACAGCCAGGTGTCGTTCAGCATCCCCGGACCCCCCGAGCAGACGCTGTTGACGCTCTGGGCCGTGGAGCCGTAACCACCGTAGAGCACGAACTGGCCGTTCTTCGGGCTCCATCCGAGGGCCGCGTCGACACGACCGCAGGGAGGGTTCGGGACGACCGCGCTGGCTGCGGGTGTCGGGACCGCGGGCTCACGCGGTGATTTGATGATCGGAGTGCACGGGCCGGTGTCGGTGTCCCCCCAGTTGCTCATGGGGGTCCATTTTCCTTGGTAGAACCACCATGCGATCGTGGAGTTCCCTTCGTCGTAGTAGGTCCCGTTGTTGCACCAGTTCTGGATGATGTCGGTCGCGCCACCGCCCTGGCGATCCTCCCCCCCAAAGATCATCACGTAGCCCGAGGGAGAGGTCGAGATCGCGGCCCCGGCTCGTGGCTCGGGGGCCTGGAGCGACTCGTACCCCGTCGCCCCGCCCTCGCTCGAGGTGATGTTGGTCCACCTCCCAGCGGCGAGCTTCCAGGTGTCGCCCAGCGCATTGCCGTAGACCGTCGAACCGCCGAACAGCAGACTGTAGCCGTCGGACGGGTCGTAGGCCATCGCCCCCGAAAACCGCGGCGACGGGGCGTTGCCGACGGACGAGGAGATGTTCGTCCAAGAATCGTTGGCGAACAACCACGTGTCGTTGTACGCGACCTGGATGGGTACGCCGAGGAACAGGTAGAAGGCTCCGCCGAAAAGGACCATCCCGCCGGCCGCAGGGTCGTACGCCAGCATCGCGCCCAGTCGCGGGGCCGGGCAGGTCGTCGCCGTGCAGCTCGCGCCGCTGTTGAGCTCGGTCCACCGGTTGTTGGCGTAGGACCACGTATCGGCGAGGTAGTCGAGCGCGTTCTCCTCGCCGCCGAAGAGGAGGGTCGCGTGAAGGGCGGGATCATACGCTTCCGCGGGCTGGATTCGGACGGAGGGGTTGTTCGTCGGGTTCAGCACCGGGGGAGTGATGTTCGTCCAGGAGGAAGGGTCCCCCGCCGACGGGAGAACCGACGGGACCAGCGAGATGACAGGGATTTGGCTCGGGGCCCGACAGGCCCCCTCAACGCCCAGCAGGCAAAGCGATGCGTTGGTTGATGCGGTCGAAACGGGGTGAACTGTCCGGGGCGGGGCTGTGTGGGTGCTCGCGGGCACCGTCGCGGCCGCGGGGAGACTCGGAGACGCCGCTCTCTCCGGGGTGTGGGGGTCGAACTGGTTGATGACCGGGAGCTCGGAGATCAGCATGAAGGCGATGAGGGCTACGGCGATCCAAGGTGCCAACCGTGCCGAGTGTCGCCGGCGAGACCACGGCCCTGAACGCGATGGCCCCGGTCGGAACGGGGCTCCCGGTGCCTGCGGCGGCTCTCCGTCCGGGGGCGTTGTGGTTGGCACGGGTAGGCCCTCCGAACAGAGTTCCTCCTATAGACTTATCGAAAGTTTTCCCGGGACCCGGGGCGATGTCGGGCCTCTCGGCCCCCGAAGGTTGGGGCACTCGCCCGGGCGTGCGCATCGTGGGACGAGTTCGGCTCCGACCGGCACGCAGTTCCCGGCGCGGAAGCGGGCTCGCCGGGGCGTCGACCGCGGGGCGCAAGGCCTTTACCCCCGACGGGCTGACCGCCTCCGCCATGCCCGGAATTGCCACGCTGAAGTCCAACCAGAACGCCACCATCGATGCGACGATCACTGCCATCTCCGAGATTCGGGATGTTACCACCTCTCGCGGTGCCTCCCAGGTCGCCGATGCCACCCTCCAGGATGAGACGGGGACGATCACCCTCACGCTGTGGGGCGACGACACGAAGCGGTTCTCGGTGGGTCAGAAGGTCCGCATCACGGACGGCTGGGTCAAGGATTTCCGTGGAAAGCTCCAGGTCTCGATGGGCCGCTCCGGCACCATCAGCATCCAGCCGTAGAGGCACCCCGCATCCCCCCTTCCGCCGTCGCGCCCTTCGCGCGATGCCGGGGCTAGCTCCCGGGTCGGCCGGAACGATTCGTCGTGCAGTGAGCCGACGGGATTCGGATCATGACGGGCGGGGCCCCGGTGACACTCACAGTGACCCCTGAAACGGCGTCGCTGCGCGGCAAGGTGGCCGTCGTCACAGGGTCGACGTCCGGGATCGGGCGCGTGGTCGCCCAGGCGCTGGCAGCCCGGGGAGCGACGACGGTGGTGGTAGGGCGAACAAGCGAGCGGGCGGAGGCCTCCGCCAAGGAGATCGCCCGGGCCACACAGAACCCCAACGTCTTCCCGATCGCCGTTAGCGACCTCGCCCTCCGGTCGGAGGCCCATCGCCTGGTCTCGGTCCTTCGCGATGAGCACCCCCGTATCGACGTGCTCGTGAACAACGCGGGCGCCTACCTCCACCGCAGGGAGGTCACGACGGAGGGCCTCGAACGGACGTTCGCTCTGAACGTCCTGGCGCCGTTCATCCTCACCTCCGGGCTGGCCGACTGCCTCGCCGCCGCGGCGCCGTCCCGGGTCGTCCAGGTGTCGTCCGAGGCGCATCGTGGACGCCGGGTCGACTTTGACGACCTGCAGTCCGCCCACCGGTACCGGGGTCTACGGACCTACGGCCGCTCCAAGCTCGAGTTGATCTTGCTGACCCGCGAGTTCGCTCGACGGCTACGGGAGCGCGGAGTGTCGGTCAACGCCGTGCACCCGGGGTTCGTCGCCTCCGGTTTCGGGCGTAACAATCCGGGCGCGGTCGGGATCGGCTTCGGTGTGCTCTCCGCGCTGTTCGGACGCAACGTGCATCGTGGCGCGGACCCGCTGGTCTTCGCCGCCGCGGACCCATCGCTCGCCTCGACGACAGGGGAGTACCTTGCCCGGCATCACGTCGGCCGGGGTTCTGCTGCGTCCCAGGACGACCAGAGCGCACGTCGGCTGTTCGATGCCTGCACCGCGCTCTCGGCCGAAGCCGCCTGAGCGGCGCGGTCGGAAGAACGGGGTTGGTTCGGGCCCTGTAGAATCCCACCGTACCGGGCGGAAGTTCCCTGAAGGGGCGGCCTTCCGCCTGTGGGAACGATGAAATGGCCGGAATCCTTACGCCCGCGGGGCGACCCGGGAGCTCCGGTCCATGGAATCGACCTGGACGTCTGATCACCGCACGCGCACTGTCCTCGCAGCGTCCGTACCGTCGAGGCTTCCCGGACCCTGGAGCCGCTGAAGATGTCCGGCTCGAGCTCGGGATCCAGGATGTGCCCGTCCTGCCGTCGGTTCAATCACGCGGGACGAGAGGTTTGTTCCTGGTGCGGTGCCGGCCTTGGGCGCTCCGCCCGGCCCGCCGGTGGGTACGGCGTGCCCCGACGTGCCCCTACGGCCGCCCATCCCGTTGCGCGGTCCCCTCGACCGCCGCAGGGCCAACCTCCGCTGATCCGAGAATCCCCCGCGCCCGCCGCGCCGGTGCCCGCCCGCCCTGCGTTGACTCCCTACACCGCCGGGCCCTCCGCAGGCACTGCCGGCCCGGGCGTCGGACCCCCGGCCGCGCCAGCCCCCGCACCGACGTTCGTGACGGGGCCCCCCCCACCCCCCTCGGTTCCTCCGCCACCGGTGGGAGCCGCGGCGTTCACGCCGTACGGTGACGCTCCGCCCGTCGCGACACCCTATGGCCCGGAGTCGACCGCTTTCCCTCCGGAACTGCCTCGACGGGGCCGTAGGCGCTGGGTGGTGGCGGCCGCGGTCGTTGCGGTCGTGATCGTGGTGGCGATCATCGTGATCGCGGGCGTGCTCCACCCCGTCGCCCAGTCCACGGTCACGACGTACGGCACTCCGTTGCTGTACAGCCAGGTAGCCGGTCCGGCCAACTCGGCGCAGGCGACCATGGAGGACGGCCCGTGGACCGCGGTAGCCGTGCTGGGAATCTCTACGGGCACGAGCGTTCTGAGCGGATCCGCCTCGCAAGGGCTGGGCAGCGGGTGTACTCCGATCTGGTCGAATTCGTCGAGCTTCGTCGTCCCCGCCACTCCCTCCAACGCCACCGCCGGGAAGGTGTCCACCTGGATCGTGGCCTCCCAGAACGGCACCGGCGCGGTGCTCCTCACGTTCGTTTCGAGCGTGACCGACGGTATCGTGGCGGCCAACGTCGTCCTCATGACCGGGTCGTGCACCTCGACCTTCCGGGAGTTCGGCGTGATCCCGGGCTCGGTCATCGACTCTTCCACCGCGGTCGCTAAGGCCAACGCGGCGGGCGGCTCCTCGTTCCTTGCCCACTACTCCGCGACGACCGAGATGATCGGGATCCTGGGTCCGTACTGGGAGATCCTCTACTCGACCTGCTCGTTCTACTCCCCGAGCGGCTCGGGTACCCAGTTCGCGGACGTACTCTACGCCGGGAACGGCACGACGTTCGGGGACGCAGGCACGACCGGCGTCAGTTGCGCCAGTTTCTGAGCCGGGCCGGGCCTTGGCCGGGGCCGCGGCGTTCGGGCCGGCCGACGAACCCGACGTGTACGTCGCACCGCGCCTGGCGGGCGACGGTAGCCAGCCCGCAGCTATCCTCTTGCGAGCTCGGCGGCTCCGATGAGCGGGGCGTCCTCTCCCAGCTTCGCCGCCAGGACCCGCGCGCCGGCGGCCGGAGGCTGGCACCGCGCGCGGACCGCGGACTCCGCGACGGGGATGAGGGTCGGCTGTCCCGAGACGATCCCCCCTCCGAGGATCAGGACCGACGGGTTGAACGCGTTCACGATGCCGACGACCCCGTCGGCGAGGAATCTCTCGGTCTCGCGCACGAGGCGGGACGCGAGGGGATCTCCGGCCCTGCACGCGCGGAACACCGTCTCGGCGGTAACCGCTTCTAGCGACGTCGCGAGCGCCAGCAGTCCGGTCGCAGCATCGGGGTCGGCGCGCATCGCGTCCCGGGCGCGTTCCGCGATCGCCCAGCCTCCGACGTAGGCCTCGAGGCACCCCCAGTTCGGGCAGTGGCACTTTCGCCCACCCGAGACGATCGTCAGGTGTCCGACCTCTCCGAAGGCGTGACTCCCGCCCTCAAGGAGGCGTCCCCCGACCACGGCGGAGCCACCCACTCCCGTGCCCAGAAAGAGGCAGAAGAGGTCGTCCGAGCCGGTCCCGGCGCCGTGGCGCCATTCCGCGAACGTCGCCGCGCGGGCGTCGTTCACCACCCGTACCGGTCCGCCCAGCTGCTCCGCGACCCGCCGCGCGAGAGGGACGTCGCGCCAGCCGAGGTTGGGCGCGTGCACCACCGTGCCGGTCCGGGGGTCGACCTGGGCCGCGACCGCCACGCCGATCGCTCCCGGCGGTTCCGACAGGTCCTTGAGACAGACCTGGGCGCATTCCACGAGCGTGCCGATCACGCCACCGGGGCCGTCGTTCTTGTGGAGGTGCCGGCCGCTATGCCGCACGAGCGTGCCGTCCGCGGCGACGAGCCCGGCGACGACCTTCGTGGCCCCGAGGTCGATGCCGAGCGCGAGGCCCGAGGCGACGGGGCTACTCTTCCCCGACCTGTCCGCTGGCTTCCGACTCGGCATACTTGTGGACCACGTCGACGAACGTGGAGTGCGACCACGTGAGGGGCGTGGCGCTCTTGGGCTCTCCGGTGGTCCGGTCGACCTGCTCCGGGAGGAGCCGGGTTGGCGTGGCGTGGGTCACGGCCCAGTCGATCAGCTCACGGCACCGTGCCCGGTCACCGAGGCGGAGCCGAGCTTCGGCGAGCCAGAGCGTGCAGACGATCCACGGGTTCTCGTGCCCGTAGTACTCGTCTCCCTCGTACCGAGCCAGGCCGCCCATCCCGGGGACCCAGAGACGCGTCTCGATCGCATCCACGACCTGCCGCGCCCTCGGGTCGGTCCAGGGAAGGAGACCGAGCTTCAAGCCGAGCAAGACGGACGCGTCGACCTTCTCGTCGCGGGGCGACACCGACCGGACGAATCGGCCGAGGTTGGCATCCCACAGGTGCTTGAGCGCCGCTTCTCGGATCCCGGCCGCCGCGGTGAGCCAGGCCGCCGGGTCCTTGCCGATCTCCGTCGCGACCCGGGCCGCTCGCTCGAGCGCGTGAACGACGGCCGCCGTGGAGTACGTGTGGATCCCCATCCGCTCTTCCCAGAGGTCGAAGCTGGGCGCGGGAAGGCCCGTCGCCGGGTCCCGGAACTCGGCGAGGAAGTTCGCGGCGCCCTTCACGAGCGGCCAGAAGTTGACGAGGACATCCGGGTCGCCGCCCCGCTTGAAATGGTGCCAAGCGGCTGCGATGACCGTCGCCGTCTGGTCGATCTGGAGGAACGGTGGCGGGTGCCAGGTGCTCCCGATCGCCCCGTCGGGGAAGTGGCGGTGGAAGAACGAGCCGTTCGGGTTCTGGCACTGCATCGCAAACTCGAGGAACCGCGAGGAGTTCTCGTAGAGGCCCGCCTCGTCCATCGCCTTGGAGACGTAACCGCCGTCGCGCCACCAGCAGTAGTTGTACGTGTCCCCGGCCGCGACGAGGGAGCGGGTGTCGGGGGAGGCGATGATCGAGCCGTTCACGCCCGTCGAGTGGCGCATCAGGAGCACGCTCGCCCGGTAGACCTCCCGGCCCAGGTCGCTCAGACCCTTCGGGGGCCGTGGGAGCCGGCGCGCGACCCACGACTCCCAGAACTTCTCCGACTCCTGCACGAATCGGCTGGTACCTCCCGTGCGGACGTAGTTCCGGACCTCGTGGGCGCCGGGCAGGGACCGGCCCGCCGCCATGAACAGCCGGATCTCGGCCTCGCCGCCGGCCGGGGGATCGACGTCCCACTCCATCACGCTGTCCGCCGCACCGTGCGCGACGGCGCGTCCCTCGAGGCGGCCGTCCTCGGCGTCCACGTACGTCCCCCGGAGCCCCTTCAGGGTGTGCTCGCCGCAGACGGCTCGAGTGAACACCGGGTCGGAGAAGAACTCGAAGAAGTAGCCGCGCTTGTAGTGGACCAGCGACTGCGCGTCCGGGTCGACGTACGCCGTGTCCTGGTACATCGACTCCGCGATCTGGAATGCGTGGTAGGCGAAGAGCCGGACCGGTCGCGCCGGGTCGGCCCGGATGCGAAAGACGCGCGCGACCAGGTCGTGGTTCGGGTGGACGTGGTCCCGGACGGCGATCCGGAGACCGTGCCCGCTCCACACCGATTCCGGAAGATGCCCGACGCCGTAGGGGCGCTGCTGGATCTCGTAGCCGTTGCCGCGTCGCAGCCAGGCGAACCGGCTCGCCTTCACGTCGTAGACGCCGAGGCGAGCTTCGCGGAGGTGCTGGAACTGTCCGGGGAACGGGTAGAACAGCTCGTTCCAGTCCCCGTTCTCGTTGACGGTGAGAAGAAGGCGGCCGTTACCGGCGACCTGGGTGATCATTCCTGGTTCGCTCCGACCTCGACCGGCCCGACCGGCGCCCTCGAGAGCGCCGGAGGGTCACGGGGCCTCGCCGGACCTTAACGGTTAGGTTCGACTCGGCTCGGGCGCCTCTCCGCCCGCGGGGGCTGGCCGGCGCGCCTAGAACCGGGCGCCGGGCTCGGCGCTCGCGTCCGGCGACCCCTCATACCCCACCAGGCGACGGTGGGCGAGCAGGAGGAAGATCCCGCAGAGGAGCCCGCAGAAGAACAGGGCGACGATCGCGTAGGCGAGCGAGTTTCTGTCCACCAGGTCCGCATAGTCGCCGTACCGGGCCGAGTGGCGCATCGCGCCCACGTGGAGCATCACGAGGAACGTCGGGAGCGCGAACACGAACACCAAGAGCGCGATGATCTCCGCGGCGAATCCCTCGGAGAGGGGGCCGAAGACGATCGCGAAGTAGATCATCAGCCCGACCCACAGGATCAGGGTCAGGGCCGCCAGGAGGTGGGCGACGAACAGGTACTGGCGGGTCCGGTGGAGGCCGAGTATCTCATGACCCCGCGCGCGCACAGTGCGGCGCATCATGGTCGGGGAAATCAACGTTGTCGTTCCGCCCGGAGACGCGCGCCGGGCCGCTCCTCGGGTCGCAGGGGACGGGTCGGGCCCGCGTCGCGAAAGGGACCCGGGTCACTTCAACATGGGGACCCCCAACCGGTCGAGGGCCCGGCGGCGAAGGTCGGTCATGGCGTTCATGTAGTTCGCGTAGGCGTCGTAGGGGCTCTCGTAACTCGAGAAGTACTGATGGACGCCCTGGTCCGCGCCGTGCCCGCTGACGTACATGTAGTAGAAATGGTCGGACGTGAGGAGTTTCCGCCAATCGGTGAGGATCGTCGGGTCGTTCGCCTGGCGGGCAAGGACCCCGACCTTCTTCGCGGCCTCGAACGCCGAGCGCTGCAGGTCGTTGCCCAGCCAGGCCCCGAGGTCCCGGTTCTGATCGGCCCAGCTCATCGTGTACGGCACGCTGATCGGGGCCCGCGGAGGCCCGTCGATCGCTTCCTCCACGGTCGCCCAGCCGAGGTTCGGGTGGTGGCGGAATTCACCGGGCAGGGCGCTCAGGAAGTCGAGGATCCCGCTCCGGGCCGGGTGATGCTCCCCGAACGTCTCGAAGTCCATGAAAAGGCCGACCAGCTCGCCCGGGGTGGCGGCCACCCACCGGGCATACTTGTCGGCGGTGAGCGGGTACTCGCTCCAGCTCGTGGAGGAGAACCGGAACCCCACGTCGTCGCTCAGCGGGTAGTGCCGGAGAAGGAGCCGGACGGTCGGCGCCGAGGCGGCGCAGTAGCGGTAGGTCGGAGGCTCGCCCTTCAGAACACCCTCCCAGCCCTCCGCGAGCATGCCGCGGAACCGCTGGGACTCCGCGAACCGGGCGAGGTCGTCGGAGTACGCGAGCTCGGTGATGCGGAGCACCTTCGGGTCGGCCCCGAACTCCGTCCGGAGCATCGCGCGATGCTGTTCGACCTCGTCCGAGAGCTCCGGCGGCGGCACGAGGAAGGCGAGCGAATGGTAGTAGGTCTCGGCGAGCAGGGCGACCCGGCCCGTACGGTGGAGGGCCCTCAGCCGGTCGATCACGTCCGGCGCCGCGAGACGGGCCTGCTCGAGGAACGTGCCCGTGACCGAGAGGCTCAGGCGGAACTCCGAGTGCTCCTCCAGGCCGCGAAGCAGACGGTCCATCGCGGGCCGGTAGCACCGCTCTGCGATCCCTCGGAAGATCGAGAGGTTGCGCTCGACGTCGAAGTACGACCGCCCCGAGCCCAGGTCGAGGAACCGGAACCGCGCGAGCCGCCAGGGCTGGTGGAGGTGGAGGTAGAGGACGACCTTCAGAGCGGCACCCCCGCGGCTCGCATCGCTTCGAGGTAGACGGCCACCGTCTCTCTCGCGCGCTCAGGCCAGCCTTCGCGGAGCGCCTCCCATCGCCCTTCCTCGCCCATCGTCCGGCGCAGGGTCGGGTACTCGAGGAGCTCCGCGATCCGGCTCGCGAACTCATCCACATCCCAGAAGTCCACGCGAAACGTCCCGGAGCTGATCTCCGCCACCCCACTGGTCTTGGAGACGATGGTCGGGACGCCGGCGGCCATCGCCTCCAGCGCGGCGATGCCGAACGGCTCGACCACGCTGGGGAGCACGAAGACGGACGCGCCCGAGAGGAGGATCTCGCGCTCCTCGTCGGAGACCTTCCCGAGGAACATCGCCCGGTCCCCGATCCCCAGCTGGGCCGCCAGCTCGACGAGCCGGGGGTACTCCGGACCCTCGCCCGCGATCACGAACAGGACATCGGGGAACCCGGGGTTGACCTTCGCGGCCGCCCGCAAGAACGTGTCCACGCCCTTCATCGCCGCGAGCCGGCCGACGTAGAGGACGATCCGCTTCGTCGGGTCGATCCGCTCGAGCCGCTCGGTCGGGCGGACCGCGTTGTAGATCACGCGAACCCGTTTCGGGTCGGCGTTGTAGCGGTCGATCAGCTGCTGGCGGAGGTGCCGGCTGACCGCGATCACGCGCGTGGCGGCGCGGATGCCGAGCTGCTCCCGGCCAAGGATGTGCTCCCAGGGGTGTCCGAGAGAGCGGTCGTACTCGGTCGAGTGGACGGTCATGACGAACGGCCGGTGAAGCCGCTCCGCGATCTGGGAGCCGCCCAGCGTCCCGAACCAGTCGTGGGCGTGGACGAGGTCGATGTCGCCCAGGTCCTTCAGCTTCTGGATCCAGACGTTGTAGCCGTCGATCGAATCGACGAACGGGCTGTCGGGCGAGCCGCCGGCCCAGTAGGCGGGAGGGAACTCGAGCTCCTTCGAACGGGTCGGCTCCCCCGGGAACCGGAACGTCACACCGTGGACCGGGGTGAACGGACCGGAGAACGGGGTAAGGAACGTGATCCGGTGCCCGAGCCGGGTGAGCTCCCGTGTGAGTTCGTAGGAGTGGACGCCGAGCCCACCGGTGTGGTTGGGCGGGAACTCCCAGCCGACCATCAGGATGTTCAGCCGGCGAGGAGATGCGGGCGGCCGGGCGACATCGGCCAGCGCGGGCCGCTCCGTGGGAGCCCCCCGTCGCGCCCCGTCGTCCAGGGGCATCTCCCGGGAGTGAGCACCGCGGTGCACGGGGGGTACCTTGGGCCGCCCGCGACCGCGCCCCGACGCGCGACCCCGGGGATTCGCGAGAGGCTTCGTTCGGCGCGCGGACTTCTTCTTCTTCGGGGGAGTGGTCATGGTCGTTGGAGCCCCCACCGCCGGACCCGACCCACGCCGGCCGGGCAAATGAAGCCGCTCCCGTCCCATGGAACCGACGAACGGCGCCGAGCATGCCCGGGACAACCCATATGAGTCGCCGAGCCCGATTGCCGGACCCGTGATCATCACGCGAACCCCGCTCCGCATCAGCTTCGCCGGAGGCGGCACCGACCTTCCGTCGTTCTACCGCAACTACGGGGGGGGTGCGGTGACGAGCGCGGCGATCGACAAGTACATCCACGTGCTCGTGAACCCGAAGTTCGAGAAGACGATCCGAGTCGCGTACTCGAGGACGGAGAACGTCGAGCGGTTCGAGGACCTGCAGCACGAGCTCGTGCGCGAGGCGATGCGGGTCACCGGCGCCCACGAGGCGCTGGAGGTCCACACCATCGCGGACATCCCCGGCGAGGGGACCGGCCTCGGCTCGTCGTCGACGGTCACGGTCGGCCTGCTCAACGCGCTCTACGCGTACCGCGGCGTCCTGAAAGACCCCGCCGAACTGGCGGAGGAGGCGTGCCGCATCGAGATCGACCGGCTCGGCGGCACGCTCGGCAAGCAGGACCAGTACATCGCCGCGTTCGGCGGCGTCCAGCACTTCGAGTTCCGCCCCGACGACACCGTACGTGCGTCTCCGATCCCGCTCCAGGCCCTCGACCGGGACGCCCTCAGCGAACACCTCTCCCTGTTCTACACCGGGATAACGCGAAAGGCCGGAGGCATCCTGGAGAAGCAGGACTCGCGGACCGCGACGAACAAGGATTCGCTCGTACGGATGCGTGACCTCGCGGGGGAGGCTCGAACGGCGATCATCGCCCGCGATTGGCCGCGTCTCGGTGCGGTCCTCGACGAAGGGTGGAGCCTGAAACGAGGACTTACCGCGGGGATCTCGAGCAGTGCGATCGACGGGCAGTACGCTGCGGCGAAGGCGGCCGGCGCCTACGGCGGAAAGATCACCGGTGCCGGCGGCGGGGGTTTCCTGCTGCTGATGCACCCGCCAGGGGCCGGTCCAAAGGTCGCGGCCGCCCTCGCGCCCTTAGAACGACTTCCGATCCGGATAACGCCCGAAGGGTCCCGGATCCTGTTCGTCGGACGTTGACGTATCGGACGCGTCGGGGCCGCGGACCGGCGGGTCGACGAAGCGTTCCCGCCGTCGGGGGCGGTTCGTTTCAGGAAGGCCGGGCCGGCGCCGTTGGCGAACGCCGATTCAGAATCCGGAGAGTAGCTCTTCGATAGCGGCCCGGGGGCTCTTCGCACGGGTGACCGCGCTCGCCACGAGTACCCCGCGGCTTCCGAGCTCGAGCGCGCGGGCTACGTCGCGCCGGTCGTGTATCCCGGCTCCGCACAGGACCTGAGTGGCGGGAGAGACGGTACGGACCGCGGCGACGGTATCCGAGATCACCCAGGGCCTCGCCGTGGCCACGGAACGGTCTCCGCCGATCAGCTCGGGCGGTTCCACCGCCAGGTACGGTGGCTTGTACCGCGCTAGGTCGCTCGCCGCCTCCACATCGCCGGCACAGACGACCGCGACCAGCCCGAGGGCCGAAAGGCGGCCGGTAACGTTGCGGACGTCGTTCGAGCTCAGCGGGTGCTCCGAATGGTTCACGAGGCTCCCGCGGGCACCCACGGCGCTCACCGCTTCCGGGGGCACGAATCCCGTCCGGGGCCCCGCGTCGAGCGGGTCGACGTGCTGAGCGAGGACGGGCACGCGAAGTTCGGAGGCGAGGTACGCCAGGTCGGGCATTGCAGGGGCGATCGCTACGGAGACCGACATCGCCCGACCGAGCTCTTGGAGGTCCCGGCCGATCTTCCTCGCGCCGGGGCCCAGGCACGACGGGTAGGCCTTGAGATTCAGGAGGAGGAGGGGGCTGCCGAGGGGTCCGACGCTACCGGGCTGCTGCGGGCCTCTCGCGCTTCGGCCGGGAGCAGATCGCGTACTCGTCCCCGTCGAAGAAGACCTCGCGGTCCGGGTGTTTCCTTTGGAGCTCCGAGATGCGGGTGAGGACGTCTTCGAGGGTGGTCGATTCGTCATTCGGATCGATCCTAAGGTGCACCGTCTTCTCGGACCGCTCGGCGGTGTGACCCGTTCCGGGCATGGTGCTACGAGAGGGTAGGGTACACGGGCGGGGCCATATAGGGTTCGAGGGGTCACGACGGGGGTCGGTGCCCTTCGTCGCCAGCCGAGGAAACCCCCTCGGCGCACCGTTCACCGGGGTGAACCGGGGCTCCGGAGCCCCCCCGCGAGTCCAGGAAACACCGTGCGACGGGCAGGTCGTATATCTCGGCCCACGGTCGGATCGGCCGCGTCGTTGCAGCCGCAGGGCGGGCGACAGCGGACCCAAGAGTTGCCGGCTTCAATTCCCCATCGAGTGCGGGATCACGGTGCGGGCGTACGCCGGCACGCGGAGGAGGTGCGCGCCGGATACGAAGGCCCAGACGAGGAGCGGCGCCGCGACCAGGCGTTCCATCCCTCCGGGGCCCAGGCCAAGGTAGACCTGCGTGACGTACAGTAGGAACGCGACGAGCCCGAACAGGCCCGAGAACATCGTGTAGGCGCGGTAGCCGTCCCAGCGGGTGTCGCGGAACATCGCGAACCCGAGCACGACGAGAGCGAGGTTTCCGATGACGAACGCGATCGCGGCGAAGACCTCGTGGAAGCCCAGGTTCACGTTCTCGGGGAAGATGCCGACCCCGATCGCGCCGATCCCGCTCAGCGCCAGTCCCCCTAGGCCGATAGACGAGCTCCGGCGGTTCGGGAAGGCGCTTTTCACGAGGACGGCGCCAAGGACGATGAGGAGGCCGAAGGCGATGACAGAGATGTTGAAGACGTCGTGCCACGGAGAGCAGACGTGGTGCGAGGTGCTTGACGGCCAGTTCCCGCAGGCGGTGTTGCCGAGGTCGCTGATCACGTTCGCAGAGAGGCTGTACGACGGTGTGAACATCATCTGGACGACGATCATCACCAGGACGAACTGGACGACCGCCGCCACCCATACGGCCGCGCCGTGATGCACGCTCCGGTGTACGAGCGGCCCGAGACGGGCCGCGCGCTCGCCCACGGGTGGGGCGCCTTCAGTCCCGGCGGGCATTTCGTTCGTACGACGCGTCGCTCGTCCGCTTGAGGCGGGCTCCGTCTCGGTCGCAGACCGGTCGTGCGCTCGGGGGCACGTCAATCACGTAGCCGCCACCGCACTTGGGACACTCGTAGTACGGCATCGGGTCACTCGGGGATTCCGTATGGGACGTTCCTATTAAGCGGTCCGCTTGAAATGCACTGCAGGGCGACGTGGCCGCCCTCGGACCCCCGAACGTGAGACGATACAGACCTCCCGACAAGGCACCCCGGCCCGCGCGGCCGCGAAAGCGGCCCCCGGAGCCGGCCGAGCAGGAGCCCGAACCCACGCCGACGCCCCGGGAACGGTTCGTGGCGACCGATCCGTACCGCGCGGACCGGGAGTGGCAGCGCTACGAGGGCACGCCCCAGCGGGACCTGTTCCGGCAGCTGAGGATCCGGTTCCTCCGGCGGCACGCGGTCGACGGCGGCTGGGCGATCGACGTCGGGTCGGGGCCGGGGCGGTTCACCCCGTTCCTGGGAGGTCCCTCCTCCCGGCGCGTGGCCCTCGACCTATCGCGTGCGATGTTGGACGAGATTCCCCGCCGGCTGGACACCTACTCTCCGGAGACGGTCGGCTCGATCGACCGGGTCCGGGCCGACTCGGTCCAACCCCCGTTCCCCCCGCGGACGTTCCGCGAGGTCGCGGTCCTGGGCAACACGCTCGGGTTCGCGGGCGAGAAGAGCCCGGGGATCCTCACCGCGTGCGAGGCGCTCGTGGCGCCCGGTGGCACCCTGATCCTGGAGATCGCGCCGGGCCCCGGCGAGATCTCCCGGTACCTCGGGCGCCTGCCGCCGCGCGCCGTCGGCCGTCTCCTGGAGGCTCCTCCGAAGGCCGTGATCCCGCGGATCGACCGCGAAGGATTCCTGACAGAGCGGCCCCGGCACGAGGGGCGCTCGTTCCGCCGCTGGGGCGCGCTCGAGGTCATCCGCCGCTGGAAGCCCCTCGGGTGGGAGGCGGTCGAGGTGCTGTCCGTGGCGCCGGTCCTGGGGCCGGACAACGCGTGCGCGGAGGCCGTGGCCAGGGAGCCTCGGGCGTGGAACCACCTGCTCGAGATCGAGGAATTCGTGGGCCGCCGCGAGGAGCGCTGGACCACCGCGGCCGCTGTTCTCCTAGCGGCCCAGCGCGCACCCCTCAAAGGGCACGCTTAAGTCCCGTGCGCACCCATCAAAGAGAGCGTCCATCATGGCGAAACGACCGTCCCAGGGCGCCTCGCCGCCTCCATCGGGCCGCGCCATCGCGGCCGTGCCGCCGGAGGAGATGGACCTGGCGAAGCGGGACGCCCTCCTGCAGCTCCGGATCGGCCGCTCCGCTCACTTCTACGCGATCCTCGTCTCCGCCTTCCTGGCCCTGGACGGCGTTCTCCTCCTGGCGATCCAGTCGATCCCGTCCTTGACCTCGAGCGACCACGGGCTCGCCGCGCTGGGTGCGACGTTCTTCCTGCTGATCCCCCTGGCGGCGGGCCTGATGATCGCCGGAATCGGGCTGGGCTCCAAGTGGGGTGAGTTCCAGCTCTGGCCCTGGGAGACCCATTTCTCGATCACGGTCGCGGCCGTCGGCCTGAACGTGGTTCTCGCGATCGTCTACATCGCCCGCGTGGGAGGCTACGGCGCGCTCGCGGGGATCCCCCTCAACCCGTGGTTCCTGGTGCTGACGCTCGCCGGCATCAGCCTGGCGCTCCTCGGCATGGTCATGACCTGGACGCCCTGGGCGACCCGGCAGTGGGCGAGCGCCATCTGCGCGGTCCTCCCGGTCGCCACCGTCGTCCTCGTCTACTTCCCGCCGTCGGGGACGGTGGGCCTGCACATCGCGCCCGCGATCGCCCTCTTCCTTTCCGCCATCCTCTACCAGACCTCCGGGTCGTTCCTCCATCTCGTCTCCTCAGGCAGCGCCGCGCACGAGCAGTCGGTCATCTCCTCCGGGCAGAGCCGCATCGTCGCCCTCGCGGAGGAGGTCCGCCAGAAGGAGGAGGCGTTCCGTTTCCGCGAATCGGCCCTTGTCAAGCGCGAGGCCGACGTCGAGGCCGCCGACTCAGGGGTCCGACGGCAGCAGGCGTTCGTCGCCGAATCCCGCCGACATCTCGAGGAGTTGGAGAAGGGGAGTCGCGCGAAGGCCGACGAGCTCGCCGCGAAGGAGCGGCAGCTCGCGGGCCGGGGCGCCGAGGTCATGGGCCGCCTGCGGCAGCTCGAGGACCGGATCAAGAGCGTAGAACTTAGGGAGCAGGAGGTCGCGCGCCAGGTACCTGCCCTCGGGGCCCGGGAGCAGCGGCTCTCGGAACGCGAAGGCGAACAGGCGACGCGGAACGCGGAGCTCAACAGCCGCCAGCTGGAGCTTGACCGCCTCGCCGCCGCCCTCCCCGAGACCGAAGCACGGCTCGAAGCCCGTCGCAAATCGCTCGAGCAGAAGACGGCGGAGCTCCTCCGACGGGAGGGCGACGTCGCCGCGACGGAAGCCGGCGGCCGGCCCGGACGCGCGACAGCGCCCCGCGCCGGGTCCGTGGCCACCGAGGCCGCCGCCCGAACGGAACCCCGGCTCCTGCAGCTCAAAGCGGCCCTGGACGAGCAGAACACGGCCCTCGGCCGACGGGCCAAGGAGCTCGCGGACCGCGAGAAGAGCCTCCAAGAGGCCACCCGGAAGGCCAACGAACGGGAGGTGGCTCGCGCCGTGCGGGAGAGCGCGCTCCGGGACCGCGAGGCAAACCTCGCCGACCGGCTGAAAGCGGCCGACGAACGGCGCGCCCAGTACGAGACCGCAGCTGCCGATTACCAGAACCGCCTGGCCGAGGTCGGCCAGCTCCAGGTAGACTCCGCCCACAAGGGCGCGGACCTGGACCGGGGACTGCAGACGGTCGCCGAGCGCGACGCCGCGCTCAAGGCGCGGGAAGAGCGCGTGAAGGTGTCGTTCGATGAGCTCGAGCGCCGCGAGCGCGAGGTGCTCTCCCGCGAACGGTCCGTGGACGCGAGCGAGGCCGAGGTCAGCCTCCGCCGCCAGGAGATCGCGCGGGGGAGCGATCTCCCGATCGCCGGGCTCGCGGCGCTCGCCGCCGCCGACGCGAGCGATCCGATAGGCATACGGGCGGCCTCCCGAAGCGGGCGCGGCCGGATGCCCCGCTCGCGGTCGGCCCTCTCCGAGGACGGGGTCACCGAAGAGGCGGTGGCGGGCGCGGATACGCTCGCTCCCCAGAGCGGCCGGCGTTACTCTGACCGCCTGCCGACGGGGACCCCTCGGCTGGACGAGCTTCTCCTGGGGGGCATCCCCCCCCGGAGCCACGTCATGCTCCTCGGGGACGCGTTCGTCGGAAAGGAGGTCGTCCTCTACGCCTTCGTCGCCGAGGCCCTGAAACGCGGCGAACCGGTGGTCCTGGTCAGCGCGGCCCGGTCCCGGACCGAGGTCTCGGACAGCCTGGGAGTCGTCCTCCCCCAGTTCCGGGAGTACGAGCAGATGGGGATGGTCACCTGGATCGACGCTTCCGGTACCGGGGCTGCCGCCGCCGGCCCGGGGCCGGTCCCGTCCGGCCCCGACGACCGCGAGGGGATCCTACGGGCGCTGGTGCAGGCGGCCAAGAAGATCGAGGAGGAGAAGCACGCGCCGTTCCGTGTCGGGTTCCTGGGCCTTTCCGCGATCCTGGCGCACTCGGACGAGCGCTCGAGCTTCTCGTTCCTCCAGAACGTTGTCGGGATCCTCAAGCCGCGGGACGACCTCGCGATGTACGCGCTCGAAGGGGGCGCTCTCTCGGAACCCCAGCTCGAGGCCCTGATGGGCCGGATGGACGGGGCGATCGTCTTCCGGCAGGACAAGGACCGCACCTTCCTCTCCGTTCGCGGGTTCGGGGACGTGGAGACGCGGGACTGGGTAGAATGCCGCGCGACCAACCGCGCGCTGATCGTCGGGTCGTTCGCCCTCGAACGGATCCGGTAGACCGGGCCCCGAAAGCTTCGGCCGGGCGAGCGCCCGGTCAGGCCAGGAGGCCTACTCCTCGCCCATCGTGCGGGGCTTCGGCACGACCCGGGGCTGGTCGGCGAGGGTCGGCATGCCGGTCTTCCCCTCTACGATGTCGCAGTCCTGCCAGTTGACGCCCACGCTCACGTTCGGGAACGCGACCTTGAGCGTGTAGGTCGCGAGCTTCCCCACGACGAGCCCCTGGGACCCCGCGACCAGGTTCGGGTTCATCACCGACAGGTCCCGGGTCAGGATGACGCGGGTCTGCCCGATCACGACCTTCTCCAGCTGATTTCGGTCTTCCATGGGCTCGAATCACCGAGGTGTACCGTTCCTTAAGAGTGCCGGGGAGGGGTCTGGGGGTCTGTAACACCCAATTCGCGTGGAATATGGGGGATTATCTACTAGAACCTCGTCCGAATCCGTACATGGCAGCGGCTGGATCGATGACAGAAACGACTAGCGGAATGACTGGAGGGGCCTCGTCCATGGCTTCGAAGTCGGACTACTCGGCTAACCCGTCCATCCTGGGGTGGTTGGCGTTCGCCGCCGCCTTCATCATGGCCGGCTTGGCGAACCTGCCCAAACCGTACGGCAACAGCTTCGGTATCACCTACGGTAGCGGGCTCTACCTCCTCGGGAGGGCCACCTCGTTCTCTACACTCGCGATCTTCGTCGCGGCCCTCGGGTTGCTTCTCGCGGGATACCTGGCCCTTCGGGGCGGCCACCAATACAAGGGAACGATCTGGGTGGCCTACGGACTGTTCTGGCTGGCCTTCCCTATGGCCGCTGCCGGAGCCAACCCCACGTACAGCCTTTCGGCGTTCATGTTCGTCTTCCTGCTGATCACCCTGACCTTCCTGATCAGCTCGATGAAGCACGGGTGGGGCACGTTCTTCGTGTTCCTGCTGACGTTCGTCGCCTTCATCCTCTGGACCGTCCAGATGTGGCAGCTCGCCCCGACCACCACAACCCCGGGCTCGTTCTCGAGCGGGGAGAGCTGGGCGCTCGGCGGGATCCTGATCCTAACGGGCCTGGCAGCCTGGTACGGCGCCACGGCGGAGCTTACCAACCAGACGTACGGGCGCAAGATCCTCCCGATGTAAGTCGGGGGAGCGCCCCGCCCCAACCCTTTCCTCCCTTTCCCATTCTTGGAATCCCCGAGACGGCGGTCTAGCTCACCGCTCGTCGGTTCCCGCGCCCCCAGCGTCTTGGTGGTAGCGTCGGGCCCAAGGACCGGAGGATGGCCCCCGCAGGAGCTCCCGATGTCCGAGGTCCCCCGGGACGGCATCGACCCCGCGGGCATCTATCTGGGGACGAAGACGGCCAGCTCTTCTTCAGCCCGGAGGTCGGCCGAACGCGGGCTCTCCTGCCGTACCCGTTCCCTGGGATCCCCTCGGTCGAAGTCTTGGCCTAGGTCTCGCGGGCCACCCACGACGCCCGGCCGGCCACCCGGGGGGCGACGGCCTTTCCTGCCTACGCCTTGGACGGGCCGACCGCCCCGCCAGTAGTCTTTCGGGTCCGTCGGAGGACGACCTCGACCCCCGCCCGCACGATGCACACTCCTGCGACGAAGAACCCGATCAGGATCACGTCCGAGCCCGGCCAGGAGACGTGGGCGGCCTCTCCTGCCCAGAACAGGGCGAACGAGAACAGCATCGCCGTTGCGCCCAGCTTTAGGAGCGGGACCTTGATCCGTCGCACCCGGTCGTGCACGAGGAACGTCGCGACGACCAGCAGGATCCCGGCAGCGACGGCCCCCAGGATCGCGTTCCCGCCATAGCCGGCCGCGGTGAGGGCGAGAAGCACTACCACTACCTCCGTCGTCTCGATCGCGCCGACGGAGAACCCACCGGCGAACTGGAGCGCGACCCTCGAGGCCGCGGGCGGACCCCCTGCCCGGAGCGCCGCCTCGCGGCGCCGGTACGACTTGACCGTGCTCCGGAACAGGAATACGCCGAACCCAGCCAGGGCGACGGCGGACGCCCAGAGGAGGTAGCTCCGGGGCAACGCTAGGAGCGCGGCCCCGGACACGAGGGCCGCGGCCCCGACTACGGCGACGCCGGCCACCGCCCCGAGCGCACCGTGGGTGACGGTCTGGTGGTCCGCGCTCAGCGCGAAGACCAGCACGACGACCTCCGTGAGCTCGAGCAGGGTGACGACGAACGCGACCAGCAGCGCGGGGAGGTAGATCGGGATCATCGCCGGGGTGCCAAACCTCAGTCCCCGGACCCGTGGCTTCGAGGGTGTTTAATCCGTTCGGAGGGCGGGGCCGACTCGGCCGGAGCGGCCCCGGTCAGACGGGCTCGCCGACGTGCGATACTCGGGCCCGCACGACCGAGAGACCCCTCCGGACGGCGTTGACGGTCCTTCGGATCTCGTGCGGGGTGACCTTCCCCCACAGCTCGAGCGTCAGCGTATGGTCCTGCTCCCGGTGGATGCGTCGCAGGATGGCGTCGGCCCGCCGTCCGTCGGCCGCGGAGAGCCGTACGGAGAACCTGCGGGCCTTGGAGAGGGCGCTCCAGCGCTCGCTGGCCAGGGCTCGGATCAGATGGCCTACCGGCTCGACCAGCCCCGGGTGCGTCCTTTCGGGCAGCGGGAGCCAGCCTCCCGGCTCCACTTCCCAGTGGTCGACCCTCCGGTAGCCGAGCCGGGAGAGCGCGTGGAGAGCCCCCGCCGCAAGGCGGACGAGGCTCTCGTGCTCCTCGACCTCTCGCTCCCTGAGGAGCGCTTCGATCTGCCAGACCAGGGGGATCCGGGTGCCGGTCAGGAGCTCGTGCCGGAGGTCGAACTCGATCCGGGCGGAGGAGAACCGCTTGGCAGGGTGCCGGACGGACACCTTTCGCCTCGTCTTCGGCATGGCCGGCTGTGCGATCCCCCGAATCGGTCAGTGGGAGATGGAGTGGGCGTGAGGGCGGTCCGCGTCGGAGTTGTCGAGCGCTGCCGCGCTCATCAGCTGCGCCGCGACGCCCACGACGCTGATCGCCTCGGTCGCGCCCGCGCGCCTAAGCTTGGGGAGGCTCTGGTCGGACATCGCCACGGCGACGATTCGCAGCTGGGGCAGGAGGGCGCGGGCCGTGATCACCGTAAGGAGGTTGGCCGCGTCGGAATCCTGGCAGACGACGATCGACCGTGCGCGATCGATCCCCACCAGCTTGAGGTCCTCCTCGGACGACGGGTCGCCCACGTGGGTCCGGAGTCCCTCCACCTTCAGCGGTTCGATTAGCTTGGGATCCGGCGAGACGACCACGACGGCCACGCCCTGCTCGCGGAGGGCCCGGGCTGCCGCGGCGGCCTCGGGGCCCGCACCGCAGACGATCACGTGCTGTCCGAGTTCCTGCATCTGTGCGCGCTCGAGTCGGTGGCCGATCAGCTCGAGCCGACGCTCGAGGAACGGGAGGAAAAGGACCACGATGGCGGATAAGAACGTTCCGACTCCGAGGAGGATGAGGGCGACGACGAACCACTGCGCCGTGCCGGTCGTCGGGTTGATGTTTGCCCCGTTCGTGGAGATAGTGGTCACCGTGAAGTAGATCGCCTGCCCCCAGTTCTGGATGGGCGGCGAGAACTCGCCTCCGAGCCGACGGGCTCCCACGACACCGAACAGGAGCGAGAGGAGGGCGACCACGACGACCATCAGGCCCACCGCGTCCGGCCCTGTCGCGGACCCGCGGTAGAACGCCCCGCGGTACGGGTAGAGCACCACGACGTAGGCGGTCGCCACGAGGGCGGCCGAGATCGAGAACAGGTCGGGGCTCAGGATGGCGATCGCTCCGGTCAGGAGCGGGGCGATCAGCGAGAAGACCCACGCCACCGGGCTACGGTCGCGGATCCGGAACGAGAGGACGATCAGGAGGATGCCCGCGATCGCGTCGAACGGCGGGTCGAATCCTGCGAAACCGCCGCGGTAGAACTCGCGAAGGGGATGGGCCGCGTCCGCGAACCCCAGGAAGAACAGGGCGAACCCCGTGGCCGCGGCGGCCCAGCCGAGGAACTTGGCCCGCCGGCCCATTCGGCGCGGGAAAGAGGCGCGAGGGTCGATGGCTGTCGGCGTTCCCTCGGGCCCGGTCACTCGCTGACGGAATCCCTGTCCGTAAAAGGACCCGGCCCCTGAGCCAAGGCCTAGCTGCCCTCGCTCCACGGGGCCTCCGTGGAGTCCTCGCTCCACGCGGGGGGGGCCGGCGGCGCCACCGGCGCGGACGGCTTCGGGGCCGGTGACGCTGGTGCGGGAGCTGCGGCGGCAGCCACAGGGGCTATGGGGCGGACCGACTTGAAAGCGGCCGCAGCCGGAGGGGTGCCGCCTCGGCGTCGGAGGGTCAACGCGACCACGAGCAGGATCAGCGCGACGACCGCGAGCGCGGCGATCAGGGCCCAACCGAACAGGGGTATCCCAAGGAACCCCGGGGATGGACCGGGCACCGCGTTCATCTCGATCGTGAAAGTGATCGTGGTGCCGCCCAGGACGGTCACGTTGTTGTAGTACGGTTCGTAGCCGGCGGCCGTCGCATAGATTGCGTGCACGCCGGCGCTCAGCTGGACCGAGAAGGTTCCGTTCGTGACCGGGACCGAGTTCCCGTCGATCATGAGGCTGGCCGACGGCGCGTTGATCGAACCCATCAGCGTGCCCGGAACGACCGTGAAGGTGACGGTAACGTAGGTCGCGGTCGGCGAGGTCCCGTGGCCGAAACGGTGGGTCGCGGTGAGGTTACTGATGCCGGCCGAAATAGCTTAACACTCCTCGAGGAGAAACGTCCCTTGACCCGATCCGCCGGCATTGTCAG
>Ga0209415_10002315_pt1 | contig 35748 bp, 33 predicted proteins | sample PeaSoiSIISIP2007_FD_187696 | JGI IMG/M metagenome (GOLD analysis project Ga0209415, IMG submission 187696) | Peat soil microbial communities from Weissenstadt, Germany - SII-SIP-2007 (SPAdes) (version 2) | ecosystem: Environmental > Terrestrial > Soil > Wetlands > Peat | place: Germany... | reverse complement strand
CGTCGGCGACGACGTACGGCTCGTGCGCTTCCATGAGATTCACGAAGACGAAGCGGGGCGCGTCGGTCGGCTGCGCCGTCATCCAGCGCTCAAGCTCGGTCTCGATCCAGGGCGAGACGCAGGCCGGGCATTCCCCGGCCCGGTGATGCACGAGGTGGAGGAGGCGGTTGCCGACTTGGAAGCCCAGCGGATGGCGGAGCGCCACGCGAGAGGCCGTCCGGAGGACGGGCCACAGATTGCCCCGAGGCATGTGCCGGAACGGATCCGACGGTTCGATCGTGACGCCCCGTCGTCCGGGGGCCGTCTCCCCGCCGAGGTGGCGCGCATAGCGTTCCCACCAGCCCCCCCAAGCAGCGGTCTCGAACCCGTTCGTCAGGCCCGTCCGATCGCTGACGAACGGGTTCGCGGAGAACGACGCCGTCCGGTACCCGGCCCGGCTCATCTCCGCGGCCAGCCGAGGGAACGAGGGAGAGAGCTGGACCTCACCGCGGGCGTGCAACCGGTGGTCCCACGGGTAGAGCCCCGTCAGGAGGCTGGCGTGGGAGGGGATCGTCCACGAGGCCGGGGCGACGGCGCGTCGGAACTGCGCCGACTCTCGCCCGAGGCGGGAGCAGAAGGGCATCGCCGCCAGCGTCGGCGAGCTCGCCGAGAAATCGGGGGCCCGGACGCAGTCCATGACGATGATCAAGATGTCCGGGCGCTGGCCGGCTGGGAGACCGAGGTCGGGAGGGCGAGGCCCCCGTGGGCGGACCGAGCTCACCCGGCGCCACCCCCGGCCGGGCGACCGGCGCTGACCACCGCGATCACGCTGGCGCCGGGGAACGGGCGGTCCAAATCCGCCTCGGTCACCGCGGACGGGGCGAGCTCGGCCCACTCGTTGAACATGGAGGTGCGACGCAGGCAGGAGATCGCGACGCCGGACGGCGGGTCGCTTCGGACGAACTGGTCCACCGAGGGATTGTATCCCATCGGCAACGTCGCGAGGAAGCGGCCGTCCGTCGCGAGCAGCTCGTGGAGGAGGCGATCGAGCGCGACCCGGAACTTGCCGGGATCCGGCTCCGGCTCGTCGAAGCCAACGTGCTCGAGAGTGGAGATCGTGACGATGAGGTCGTAGCGGTGGCGGGGCGAGAAGGTGACGATGTCCTCGTTGACGACGTTCGGGGCTCGCTCGTAGCGGTCGACGACCTCCCGGGGAGGCGCCCCGTACCGGCCGAGAACGTTGCCCACCTCCAGGATGCGCGGCGCCGGTCCGCTCGTTCGGAGGAAGTCGAGGCCCAACGGCACCTCGGCCCGGCGTTCCGTCGCGATGGTTTGAGATAGGTACCGGATCTCCCGGCCGCGGAACCGGAACCCGAGGTCCGGGCCCCGGACCCGGCGCATAGGCGACGTGGCGAGCACCCAGCACATTGCCCCGAAGACGGCCCGGGCGGGCGTGGTCATCCGCGCGGTCGACGCGAACGTCGCCGCGAGCCCGGTCCCGAACGCATCGTCCGATCGGGTCTCCCGGCCGTAGACCGCCCGGGCCCAGCGTCGGGTCGTGGGGGCGGGGACGTCGGGAGCGTCGGCCGTACGGACCCCGTCGAACGGGCGTGTCCCGACGACCCCTAGGTACGGCATCTCCCTTGTTACCACGTTCTCCTTGGCTTAATCCGTGGGCTCGCACGAGCGAGGGTACGCGGCCCCTATCCCGACGCGCGTAGCGCCGGAAAACGTTGGGCGAGCGCGGCGACGAACCTCTCCCAGGAGTGCTCCCGGGCGAATGCGACCTGCCGGTCCGCGAGCTCGCTCCATCTCCGGGGATCCCGGAGGAGACCCTCGACGGCGCCCGCGGCCGCCTCCCCCCCGGGAGGGGTCACGACGACCCCGGCGCCCTGGTCCGCGAGGTACCGGAACTCCGGCAGGTCCGAGGTGACGACCGGCACCCCGCGCTCGGCGAACAGACCGAAGCTCGCGCTCGCTCCGCTCGCCGAGGTATAGGGGAGGAGTCCGATGGTTCGGCCGGCCAAGGCGCGGTCCAGCTCGGCCGGCGGCAGGAACCCGGGGGTCGACACGCCTTCCGAGCGGGCGCGGTCGAGCCAGTGCTGGGACAACGCGGCAAACTCCGGGCGCCGGCTCAGGACCGCGTGGGGTCGACCGACGAGCGAGAAGTCGGCAGAGCCCCGAAGTCGACCCGCCACGTCCAAGAACGTCTCCAGCCCCTTGTAGGGGGCGAGGTACCCCGCGGTGACCACCTTCCATCGTCCGGCGTCCGTTGGGTCCCGGCGCGGCGCGCCCGACGGCATCGGCGTCAACCAAATGGACCGGGCCCCGTAGGAACTCTTGAGCAGGTCCCGGAGCCGGGGGCTGAAGACGACGAGGTCGCAGCCCCGGAGCGACCGGAGCGCCCGATGCGCTCCCCAACGGACGAGGCGCGAGATCGGATAGCCCGTTTCGGAGAGCTGAAACATCTCGATCGCGTGATGCACCAAGGCGATCGTCGGTCGGCCCGATCGGGCCCGGCCGCCGATGGCCGCGAAACCCAGGAAGTTGCGCGGGCCGGACGCTCCCCAGGCCGTGAGCCCGACGTTCGCGACCAAGGGCCCGGGGGCCCGTCGGATCCGCCGCCTCTGGCCCATCAGCCCGCGGCCGTCGAGACGGGTCTCCACCAGCTCCAGCGGGAACCCTCCAGCCTGAAGGTGCTCGAAGAGCGTCGCCCCGAAGTCCCCAATGCCGCCCCCGCGGTAGTTGTTGAGGAAACAGGACCCCCCTTGGGCGCCGCCCGCCCGCTCCGACGCTCGGCCGCCGGCCGGCATGCCTCAGTCCATTGACGTCGGGGTCGTCCCGTACCCGGCTCGGACGGGCGATTCCAGCGCCCGGGGACGGGGCAGCGGAACCTCCTGCAGGGCGAAGTCGGCGGCGTCGGCCGCACGGATCCGGTCGACGAGGTCCGACCTCAGGCGGAGCAGGAACGTGCCGTGGAGCCGGATGTCCGAGCCCAGCCGCCGGAACGGCGTCCGATGGAACCGACGTTCGGTCCAGGAAATCGGCACTTCGGCGACCCGGAACCGCATGCGGAGCGCCAGAAGCAGGATCTCGGTGTCCCAGGCCCACGAATCTTCGCGCGAGGCGGGCAGGAGCACCCGGACCGCCTCACGGCGGAACGCCTTGAGTCCGCACTGGTGGTCCCGGATCGGTTCGTGGAACAGGAACCGGACGAGCCCGTTGTAGGCCAGGGAGGTCAGGCTCCGAACCGGGGGCCGGTGCACCTGGGCGCCGTGACAGTAGCGCGACCCCGTGGCTACATCGGCACCGTCGTCGATCGCCTGGACCACGTCGAGCAGGGCCGAGGGGTCGGCCGGAAGGTCCGCGTCCATGAACGCATAGACGTCGGCGTCCACCGCCGACCAGAGCGTCCGGAGGGCGAGCCCGCGCCCGACGCGGCTCGGGATACGCTGGACGATGAGATCGGGGAGATCCGCCTGGAGCCGCGCGATCTCGCCTCCCGTGCCGTCGGTGGAGCCGTCCTCGGCGATGGCCACGCGGTAGTCGAGCCCCGAATCCTCGAGGCTCTCGACGATCCGGTGGACCGAATCGTAGAGGATCCCCTCCTCGTTGTGGGCGGGGATCGTCAGCAGGATTCGGCCCACGCCGGGCCCGGCCCTACCCGATTGCGGTCGAGACGCGTTGCGCACCGCGGAATAGACGCACGGCTCGGCGGATAAAGCCACCCGCCGCGAAGGCGGTCGCCGGCGCGGCCCCGACACCCCCCCCACCCGACGGAGTCGTCCGCCGGGAGCAAGCGGTGTTGGGGCTATCGGCGCGGTCGGATCCGCCGGGTCTGGCTGATGCGGATCGCCACAATCGACACGGCCGCGCCGAGGATCCCCCCAAGGCCCACCAGGAGCAGCTCGCCGGCCAGGTCCGGGCCGCTCCCCGAACCCGGGGTCGGGGCGGTCGTCGGGCTCCTCACGACCCAGGTGAACGGCCCGGCGAACGCGGTCGCCCCGGTGGCGTCCGTCGCCTGGACCGAGATGATGTACGAGCCCGCCCCTGCGGGCGCGAACGTGAACACGGGGCCGGGCACGCCGGCGATCTCGGTTTCGTTCACGTACCACGCGAACGTTTCGTTGCCCGAGCCGCCGAGGATCGTCGCCGTGAAGGTCACCGCCCCGCCGACGGTGTCGTTGCCTCCAAGCCCCGGTGAGACCGAGATCGTCGGGGCCACGGCGGCGATCAGGGGGATCGTGACGGCCGTTCCCGACTCACCGAGGGAGTCGTTCGCGGCGACGGTCACCTGGTAGGTACCGGGCGTCGCCGGGGCGAACACGAAGTCGTCCGCGCATGGCAGCACCTGCGGCGCGGTGCCGTTCAACGTCCAGTCGCACGCGAGCGAACCGGTGCCCCCGAATGCGTTCGCCACGACGTAGGCGTTCTGGCCGACGTCGAGCCGCGTCGTGTTGGACGTCGGGGCCACCGCCGGCCGCGCGTTGACGACGAGGGTGAGCGAACCGGCGGAAACAGAGGCGCCGCCCGTGTCGACGGCCGTCGCCGAGAGGTCGTAGACACCCGCCGCGGTCGGCGAGCACGACCAGGCGGCCACGGCCGATGCGGTGCAGCCCGCCGGAACTCCCGAGTACGAGAACGTGTAAGGTCCCCGGCCTCCGCCGGCCACCGGCTCGATCTCGACGGATCGTCCGACGTCCAGCACCGTCGTCGACGCGGCCAGCACCGCTACGAGCGGCTCGCTCACCGAGTTCACCAGGATCGTCTCCGCATTGTTGGGCCCGGGCGGCTGGTAGGATGCGCCGGCGAGCTGGTGGGAGAACGTCGTCGTGAGGACCCCGCCGAAGTCGGACTCCTGAAGGTCGATCGTCGTCGACGAGGCGATGTACGAGATCGAGGTCAGGAGGGCCGCGTTGGGTCCGGTGAGCTCCTCGGTGCCGGCGTAGATGTTGTCGCCGCCGCTGAACCGATCGTCCACGAGCGTCGACCCCACGAGCTTCGGGCCGGAGGCTCCCTCCAGCGACCGGGCGGCGCTCTCGACCCACTCCTGCCCGCCGTTCAGGAAGTAGGTGGTGAAGTTGCCGTACTCCGGGTACGTTCCGCCGGTCGTCGAGGTGATGACGAGCGTTTGGCCGAGGTCCATCGTGAGCGGGTATACGATCGATCGCTGGACCGAGTAGTTGGTCGCGCCCCACTCGATCGTCTCGTGGGCCGCCAGCGATTCGAGGCCGGTGATGTTGTTCCATTCTCCGCTCGACGACGGGAGGAGCGAGAGCGAGAACGACTCGTTCGTGGACATCGACACGTTTTCCGGCCCCGCTGCCAAGGGGATCTCGGCCGAGTAGGAGTAGGACGGGGCGGCGGACGACGTGTCGCCGGAGGGACCCGAGCCGTAGTGGGGGGTAGGCGCGGAGAACCGGTACGAAAGGGTCGTGGCAGCCCCGGCCGACGCGTTCGTGTAGAGCAGGAGGGCCCCGCCGATGAGCCAGTTGCTCGAGGCGGTGACGCCCGACACGTTCGCCGTGAAGTTGTGGCTTCCCTCGATCATGCCGAGCGCCCCCGAAACGTCGTACTCGTACGGCCGGTCGCTGAGGGTGAAGACGGCGGTGATCGGCCGCCAGGTGAACAGGTCCTCGCCGCCGGTGTTGACGTACGGGAACGGCAGGAGGGCGACGATCGGTCGGGCGTCGACGGCCACGTAGACGTTCCGGTAGCTCTGGGGTGTGGCGTACCAGAACTCGTCCGGTCCGAACCCGTAGGACCACATCTCGAGGGTCGCGTTCACGACGTCCGTCGGGACCACCGCGTCGTCGTAGACGCTCGGGGTGACGGTCGATACGAAGACGCGGTGGAACAACGGGATGATCAGGTTGGGCTCGGTCGGGGCCACCGAACCGGCCGCGGGCGGGTAGAAGGAAAGCGACACCGAGGTCACGAAGTGACCGCCGACGGTCGCCGCCGAGAGCAGGAACGTGAAGTTGAAGACGCCCGCGATCAGGCTCTCGTACCGGGTCACGTCCTGGGAGACGAACCATATCCCGTACTCCGGCGTCGTGCCGAACAGGACCTGGACCTGATCGATATAGGCCCGGAACGAGGAGTCGTAGACGCCCCCGACGGCCTGGCCGGTGTAGTTCAGGACGACGAGCGCCCACGGACCGCCGGCCGGCGCGGAGAAGTTCTGCTCGACGCAGCAGGTGGTCGAGTTCGTGAGGAACGTCATCACCGTCGGCACGGTGTTCGGGGGAGTCGGAGCGGGGGTGACCTGCAGCGCGGAGATCGCGGGAGGAGCACTCGAGGGTCGCTCGCGGAGCAGCGCCGGGGCGATCGTCATGTTGGAGAAGACGCGGGGGACCTCGGACGCGGGGGCGGACGCGACCGGGGCGGCGAGCGCCCGATCGACCGTCTGCATCGTCCCGAGGGGCGCCGCAATCGTCGGCCCCGCCCCGCGAGCGCCCACCGCGCCCGACGGAGGGATCGCGAGGAGGAACGTCAGGACCGCGATCGCGACGATCGTGGAGGTGGCCGGGACCCTCACAAAGGGTCGAGGCCCGACCGATACATAGGCCCTTTCGAGGGGCCCGTTCCGACGGGAGAGACCGACGGCGAGCGATCCGGCTCAGTCGGTCAGCACTACGTTCGGCCGGGAGAGGATGGCAAAGACCTCGGGGCGCAGGATCTCCTTCGGGGGCGCCTGGCCCTCCGTGAGCGCCTTGCGGATCCGCGTCTGGCTCGTATCGAGCCGGTCCGCCACCGGGTGCGCGCAGACCTTCGAGGAGGCCATCCAGCCGCAGGTCCGGCAGAAGAACGTCTCCTCGTAGCGGAGCGGCCGGATCTCGATCGGGAACTCGTCGAAGATCTTGTGGCACGCGTACGGATCGTAGTACTTTCCGACCCCCGCCTGGTCCCGACCCACGATGTAGGTGTCGCAGCCGAAGTTCTTCCGGACAATCGCGAGGAAGAGGGCGGCCTTCGGGCCGGCGTAGCGCATCGCGATCGAGAAGGCGGTGAGCATGACGCGCTGCGGCGGGTAGTAGTGGTCGACGAGCACCTTGTACGCCTCGAGGATGACGTCGGGTCGGTAGTCGCCCTTCTTGAGCCGGCCGACGACCGGGTGGATGAACAGCCCGTCGACGTCCTCGCGCTCGAGCGTCAGGCGCTGGATGTACTCGTGGGCGGTATGGGGCGGATTGCGACACTGGTAGGCGGCGACGTGGCGCCATCCGCGGCGCTCGAACTCCGCGCGGGTCTGAGCGGGCGTGAGCTCCGAGGCCCCCGTGGGCAGCTCGAGGCGACGGATGAGATCGATCTTGCCGGCCAGCGCCGTGCCGCCCGTGGTCGCTAGATCTCCGACGTTCGGGTGCTGCGGGTCGGTGGTGCCGTACGTCGCCTGGGCGAGACGGCCCTTGTCGGGCTGGAACTTCTCCTCGAGATGGAGCAGGGCGAAGAACGAGCCCTTGGCATCGAGCAGGGCGGCCGCATCCCCGGGCTTGAGCGCCTTGACGACCGCCTCGTTCTCGGCGCCGGAGGGCGTCAGCAGGATGGGCATCGTCCAGGGGAGCCCGTTGGGCAGGTGCGAGGTCGCGAGGACGGAGTCGAGGTCGTTGCGGCCCATGAACCCCTCGAGGGGGCTGTACGCGCCGGTACCGATCTTCTCCGCGTCGTAGACGTCGTCTCCGAACGGTCGGAGCTTCGGCAGGTCCGCGAGCTCGGCATCCCGTCGCTCGACCTCGCGCGCGCCGACCTGGCGGTCGACGAGCCGGCCCCCGTGGGCCGCGATCGTCATGCGCGGCCCCCGGCGGACGGAGCGGCCCCCGGGGGAGTGGCGGCATCTGGAAGGGAGAGCGCTTCGCGAACCGGGGCCGGATCGACCATGTCGGAGGCCGTCGCACGACACCCAATATAGTGCTTGTGGTGGCGGCGCCGTTTCCGCACATTGGAGCGAGGCGCGGGACCGCGAGCGCCCGCTGCCGGACCGCGGCCCGACGATCGCCGGAGTCTGCGAGATGGCGGAAGGGCCCACCGACCCCTCAGCAAACTCTTTGACCCGGGGGCCCTCGGCGGGTCGTGGCCGACCGACGGGCGCTCATCACGGGCATCACGGGCCAGGACGGCTCGTACCTCGCCGAGCTCCTGGTCTCGAAGGGCTACCGTGTCTTCGGGCTCGTTCGGCGCCTTTCGAGCCCGAACATGGCCCACGTGGCCGGGATCCGCGAGCGGATCGAGATCCTCGACGGGGACCTCATGGACCAGACCTCGCTCCACCAGGCGGTCAAGGCCGCCGAGCCCGACGAGGTGTACAACCTGGCGGCGCAGTCGTTCGTCGCCGCGTCGTTCTCGCAACCCGTCCTCACCGGCGAGGTCACGGGCCTGGGGGCGGTCCGGATGCTGGAGGCGGTCCGGGCCCACGCCCCGTCCGCCCGGGTCTACCAGGCCTCCTCCAGCGAGATGTTCGGCCAGGTCCGTCAGGAGCCCCAGGACGAGTCGACCGGCTTCCACCCGCGCAGCCCGTACGGCGTCGCCAAGGTGTACGCGTACTGGGCCTGCATCAACTACCGGGAAGCGTACCAGATGTTCATCTCCAACGGGATCCTCTTCAACCACGAGAGCGAGCGACGCGGCACCGAGTTCGTGACGCGGAGGATCTCCGACGGCGTCGCGCGGATCGCCACCGGCCACGCGAAGCACCTGACCCTCGGCAACCTCGAGGCGAAGCGCGACTGGGGGTACGCCCCCGACTACGTCGACTTCATGTGGCGCACCCTGCAGCAGAAGGAGCCCGACGACTTCGTCGGCGCGACCGGCGAGTCGCACTCGGTCCGGGAGTTCGTCGACGCGGCCTTCCGCCATGCCGGGATCCCGGACTGGGGCCCGTACGTGACGACGGACGAAAAGTTGCTTCGGCCTTCCGAGGTCTACAACCTCCGGGGCAACCCGGCCAAGGCCGAGAGGATGCTGGGCTGGAAGGCACGAACCCGGTTCGACGACCTCGTCCGCATCATGGTCGGCTCCGACCTCCGGCGGTACGGCAAGGCCTAGGTCCTCGGGCCGAGGCACGACCCGCGATCGGTCACTCGATACGGGGAGGGGCAACGCCGGGGTCCGGGAGGCCGGCGGCCAGCGTGGTCGAGATCGGGCACGCGGAGCTCGAGACCCCGAGCGCGCGCGGGGCGGGGAGCGGGCGGCCGTCGACCAACCACTCCGAAAGCTTAGCGATGACCGGGTGGAAGTCCTCGAACTCGAAGAACGGGATCTTCGCCTTGTCGCAGTAGAGCTTGAGCCGCCGGCGGGCGAAGACGATGTCCGCGACCTCGGCGGCGTACCGGTCCGTGCTGCCGTCGCCGGCGAAGGCGGTCCGGAGCGGTGGGGCCGGGAACGGGTGGGCCAGCTGCGCTTTGCAGATGCCGCAGAGACGGCAGGTGGGATGCCCGTACGGGTGGAGGAGCTCCAACGCGCCGTCGCCGTCGAGGCGGATCCGGTCGGAGAAGACCGGGAGATCGATCCCCGCGTGCCGAAGGATCGGGTCGATGTAGAAGTCGAGGCCGCCGGAAACGATGGTGGTGGGGATCCGGTGGCGACCCAGGAGCGCGAGGAGCTCCTTGGCGCCCTCCCGGAACGGGGTGTTGCGCACGGCCCAGTCGGCCATCTCGGAGAGACGCTTCGGGTCGAGGAGGGCGACCTGCCGTCGCCATGCCTCGCGGAGGGTGATCTGACCTGAGTGGAGCAGCTCGTCGATCTCGTGGGCGACCTTCGGGCCGTCCTCGCAGAACTCCTCGACGAGGATGATCGCCACGTTCGGCTCGACCAATGTGCCGTCGAAGTCGACGAGCATGCGGAACGGGGGCGCCTCGATCATCGGGTCCTTCGACCGGCGCCGGCGCGCACGACCTTAAAAACGCTGCCGCGGCCGGCTCGCGCGCCCCGGGCCGGCGGGACTACGTGGCGGGGAGCCCCGCGCGCTGGCGGAGCGCGTAGTAGAACCCGCCGAACGCCGTCGGGGTCGCTGTGCGCAGCCCCTGGAAGCGGAGCGACTCGCGGACCTCCTTGGGGGACTGGCGGAGGTCCAGCGTCTTCGCCGTGTCGAACCGGTACTGGAAGGTGCCCGACGGGCCCCGGGGGAACGGCTCCCAGTCGCGGGCGGCGGTCGGTCGAAGCTCGCTGTGCTTCTTCGAGTCGCCGGTGGGGGCGAACGCCGGCATCGTAAGGTGCTCCTCGGTGAGCCAGATCATCGTGGCCTCGCGGATCGCCTGCTGCGTCGGTTCGTCGAGCGCGCCGGGCGCGACCTGGGACTGGACCCAGTCGACCATCGCATCGAACGTCTTCTCGGAGTTGTCCTCGAGCATCTGGAGGACCGCGAGGCGGATCGCCGTCTTGCGGAGCTGGTTGATGCCGGTGTCGCTGAGCCGGTACTCCGCCGTGAGGCCAAGGAGCGCCTCGGGATTGGAGGCCAGGTCCTTGAGCGGGAGCCGAAAGAGCGGGGTCGGGGCGCCGTCCTCGGCGACGTACCAGAGGAAGAACTCCTGGCCGTTCGTCAAGAGGACGAGCGGGCAGTCGATGCTGCGCGCCTTCTTGACGACCTCGCCGGCGTCGCCGACGCCCTGCGCCGGCCGCCGGACGTCGATGACGAGCTTCGGATGGCCGCCCGAATCGAGCAGCGCGTAGCTGACGTGCCCGTCGGGCTTGGTCGGATAGTCGAGGTAGACCTGCTTCTTGTCGTGGGGGTCCCAGCCGAGGGTGACCAGGAACGGGTTCACGATCCAGTGGGTCACCTGCTGCTCGGTCAGGTCGGGCACGTCCCGAAGGACCTCGCTCGCAACGACGTAGTAGTCCCCCATCCGCCGGGTGAGGTCGATGGCTTCCATCGCGGGAAGGATGGCGGGGTCGCGGGATAAATCTACCTTCGGTCGGCGGGGTCCGCCGGACGCACGGCACGACGGCCACGGAGGCGCTCGAGCTCTTGCCGGAGGTACGGCTCGACCGGGCGGAGCGCCACGTCGGGGCTGGGATACGCCGGAAGGCCGAGCATGTCGCTGAGGAGCCACTCCACCTCGTACGCGTAGAGCAGGGTGGAGCCCAGGTCCTGCACGAGCTGGCCGAGAGCGATCGACGCCCTCGGGGAGAAGCTCCAGTACCGCGGCCGCTGCCCAAGGACCGCGAACATCCGGTCCGTGAGGTCCCGATACCGGAAGCGTTCCGGCCCTCCCAGGTCGGTCGTCCCCGAGCCGTGGGCCAGCGCCTCCTGCCGAAGGATACGGGCGAGATCCTCGACGGCGAGCGGGCTCGCGTGGTACTCGCCGTCCCCGAACATCGGGAAGACCTTGTACCGGCGCATCATGCGGAGCATCACGCCCAGGAGCCGGTCGCCGCGCCCGAAGAGCATCGTCGGCCGGAGGATCCGGTACTCGAGCCCGCTCGCCGACAGCTCGCGATCGAACGCACGCTTGTGGGCCAGGTACGGGAGCCCGCGCTCCATCTCCGGCGGCGCCGGCGGGACGGACAAGTGGACGAAACGGGGCCGGGCGCCGGCCCGCGCGGCCTCGAGCAGCCGGTGGAGCCCCTCGTAGAGTCCCCGGAACTGCCCCGGCCGGGCCCAGCGGTACCACGCCAACGTGACGACGACATCGACGCCTTCGAGGCGGGACGTCCAGTCACTGACTCGCGCGATGTCGGTCGGTACCCATTCGATCCCGGCGTGCTCCTCGACGGGCACCGGGTGGCGGTGGACGGAACGAACCTGGAACTCCTCGACGAGCTCCGGCAGGAGCGCCCGGCCGACGAGACCGCCCCCTCCGCCCACGAGGAGGATCGTCGGCCGACCGCCTGGGTCGGTCATGACCTCGCGCCGGCCGCCACGACATCGCGCGCCGAGCCGGTGGACCCGGGGGGCGTCGGGGATCGGAAGACCTCCGCCCACGCGGCCCGCACGGGGCCCTTCATCTCCTCCGTCGGCACCGTCCGCCCAAGCTCCCGCGCCACCGACGTCATCACGCGCCCGTCGAACCCGCACGGGTGGAACGAGCGGAACGCGTCGAGGTCCGTGGCGACGTTGAGCGCGAACCCGTGGAACGTGACCCACTCCTCGACGGCCACGCCGATCGAGGCGATCTTCCGCGTGCCGTCGACCCAGACGCCCCGCCGCCCCGCCACGCGCCCGGCCGACACGCCGACCGCCTCGAGACTCCGGAGGACCAGCTGCTCGACGTCGCCGACGAACCGTCGGACGTCGCGACCGCGTGGCTCGAGGTCGACGATCGGGTATCCGACGAGCTGGCCCGGCCCGTGGAACGTGCTCTTCCCTCCGCGCTCGACGCGGACGACCGGGACGCCGGCCGGGAACGCCTCGCCGTCATCGCCCTGAACGCCCACGGTGATGACCGCCGGATGCTCGACGAGGATCAGGCTGTCCTCGATCTCTCCGCGACGCCGCGCCGCCCGCAACCGGCGCATCTCGGAGAGCGCGTCGGTGTACTCCCGGGTGCCCCAATCACGTACGGCCGGCACTCGGGCTCCTCTTGGCGACATGGAGCGGCTCCCCGAGCCAGAGCAGCGCCGCCTCCTGCAAGGTCTCGGAGAACGTCGGGTGAGGGTGGATCGTGAGGGCGACGTCGCGAACGGTGGCGCCCATCTCGATGGCGAGCCCCGCCTCGGTGACGAACTCGCCCGTCGCCTCACCAGCGGCATGGACGCCGAGGAGCAGACCGGAGGCATCGTCGGCGACGATCTTGAGCCAGCCCTGGGTGGCGTGGTTCGCATGCGCGCGGCCCAGCGCCGCGTACGGGAACTTCGCCTCGCGCGCGGCGTGACCCTGCTGCTTCGCCTGCTCGAGCGTGAGGCCGACGCTCGCGAGCTCGGGGACGGTGAAGACGACGGAAGGGATCGTCTGGAACTGGAAGCGCGTCGGGCGGCCGGCGATCACCTCGGCGGCGACGATCCCCTCGCGGTACGCTTTGTGGGCCAGCATCGGGAGGCGGCAGCAGTCGCCGACGGCATAGATGTGCGGGACGTTCGTCCGCTGCTGGTCGTCGACCTGGACGAACCCTCCCTTCGGAGCGAGCGCGACGCCGGCCTCCTCGAGCCCGAGCTGCGCGGTGTCGGCGCGCTTCCCGATCGTCAGGAAGAGCATGTCGGCCGCGATCTCCTCCGGGCCGGACGTCCCTTCGACGGTGAGCCGGACCCCGTCCGGCCCGCGGCTCAGGCCGGTCGCCTTCGTCCCGGGCCGCACGCTGACCTCGAGCCGGGCCAGGCCCGTCGCGAGCTCGCGGGAGAGATCCGGTTCCACGCCGGGGAGGATCTGGGGAAGCAGTTCGACGATCGTGACGCGGACACCAAGACGAGCGAGGAACTGGCCGAGCTCGCAGCCGCTGACCCCGCCCCCCAGGACGATGATCGAGGCCGGCAACTTTCGGAGCGCGAGGATCTGCCAGGCCGTGAGGACGCGCTCTCCGTCGGGCTCGAACCCTGGAAGGACCATCGGGATGGCGCCGGTCGCGATCACCGCGCACGAGAAGTCGATCCGCTCCCGGCCGCCGTCGGGCGCGGTGAGCTCCGCCGACGTGGGACCCGTGAAGCGTGCCTCCCCCGGGAGAACGGTCACGCCGGCGGCCTTGAGCAGGGTCGCGACACCCTGCCGCTCCTTCGCGACGACGCTGCCCTTCCAGTCCTGCATCTTCTCGAGGTCGAAGGTGACCGAGGGGGCGTTCACCCCGATCTCGGGGCCCTCGGTCCGGATCTGGTGGTAGAGGTGCGAGGCGTGGAGGAGCGCTTTGGACGGGATGCAGCCGCGGTTTAGGCACTCGCCGCCGAGCTCAGCCTTCTCGACGAGGAGGACCTTCTTTCCGAGCTGGCCCAACCGGATCGCGGCGACGTAGCCGCCCGGGCCGCCGCCGATGACGAGGACCTCGGTGGCCCTCGAGTACGTGCCGGCCATCGTCGGTGTCCTACGGCCCTCCCGGGCCCTTCGGGGCGAGCACGTCGGTGAACAGCGAGGCCGGGTCCGGCTGGGGGATCGCCTCCGCGTCCGCGATCGCCGCCTTCACGATCTCGTCGGCGGTCCGGCCGATCTCTTCGCGCAGCGCGTCCGGGAGCGCTCCGAGGGTCTGGAGGAGCGCCTCGACCCTGGGGACCGGGTCGTGGACGCGGGCCTGGGAGGCCCAGTCGGTCGCCTGGTAGCGCGTCGGGTCGTCCGAGCTGGAGTGCGGGGTCATCCGGTACAGGACGAACTCGAGGAGCTCGGGACCCGCTCCCGAGCGGATCCGGGCGAGGGCATCCCGGACCGCGATGTGGACGGCGACGAGGTCGGTCCCGTCGACCCGGTGGCCCGGCAGGCCGTACGCGACGGCCTTCTGCGCGAGCTCCTTCACGTGGCTCTGCCGATCGACGGGGACCGAGATGGCCCACTGGTTGTTGGTGCAGCAGAAGAGCACGGGGAGGCCGAAGACCCCGGCGAAGTTGAGCCCGGCGTGGAAGTCGTTCGCGCTCGTCGCGCCGTCGCCGAAGAACGCTAGCGAGACGCCGGGCTCGTGGCGGAGCTTGAGGCCGTAGGCGAGGCCGACGGCCTGGGTGATCTGGGTACCGATCACCGACGACATCGAGACGTACCGGACGTCCCGTCCCGTTGGATGGCAGGGCATCTGACGACCGCGGGCCGGGTCGCGATCGTTCGCGAAGAGGTGGTCCACGTAGGTTCCCATCGGATGGCCGCGCGCCAGCATGAGGAGCTGCTCGCGGAGCCCCGGGAACACCCAGTCGGCGGTCGTGAGGGCGAGCGCCACTCCGATGCTCACCGCCTCCTGACCCGTCGCGGGTCCGTAGAACCCGACGCGTCCCTGCCGTTGGAGGCCGAGCATCCGGCGATCAAGGGCACGGCCCAGCACCATCCAACGGTATCCGTCGACGAGTCCCGTCCGCCATTCGGGCCAAAGCCCGTCGAGCTCGGGAACGGTGTAGGGAAGGGCGAGCAGCGGGGGCGCCGCGGTCATGCCAGTTCCGCGAGCAACTGGTGCGGATCCTCGAGGTTGGACTTCACGACCGAGAGGAACAGGGCTCCGACGATCCCGTCGAGGACCCGGTGGTCCAACGAGACGGAGAGGTTCATCAGCTCGGCCGGCCCCAAGGATCCGTCCGCCTTGTACACGGGACGACGCACGATCCGGTGGACACCGAGTATCCCGACCTCGGGATAGTTGAGGATCGGCGTCGCGAGCACGCCGCCCAACGCGCCGAGGCTCGAGATCGTGAACGTCCCGCCGGAGAGCTCCGCGCGTGTCAGCTTGCCCGCGCGGCCGCGCTCGCCGAGCTCGGCGATCTCCTTGGCCAGGGCGGCCACGCTCTTCCGGTCGGCCCCGTGGAGGACGGGGACCAGCAGTCCGTCCGGCGCCGCCGTCGCGATCCCGATGTTGTAGTCCCGGTGGACCACAAGCTCCTGGCGGGCATCGTCCATCGTCGCGTTCATCCAAGGATGGGCGCGAAGGCCCGCGATCACGGCCTTGACGATGAACGGAAGATAGGAGAGCTTCACGCCCTGCTTCTCGACGTGCTTGGACATGCGGTCGCGGAGCCGCACGAGCTCGGTCACATCGATCTCCTCGACGTAGGTGAAATGGGCCGCCGTGTGCGTCGCCGCGGCCATGTGCTCGGAGATGACGCGCCGCAGGCCGCGGATCGGGATCCGTTCCTCCGACGCCGAGGGGGGCGCGGGCGGCAGGGCGGCCGCCGGAGCGGGCGAGGCGGGGGATGGAGCGGGGGGAGCTGCAGCGGCGACCGTCGGCGGGGCCGGCGCGGGGGCCGACGATCCTGGGGGAGACGCGAGCAGCGCGGGCCCGGGGCCGGCGGCGATCAGGTCCGCCTCGACGATTCGTCCGCCCGTACCGGAGCCGCGAACCGACCCGAGGTCGATCCCGCGCTCGGCGGCCAGCCGGCGAACGGCGGGGGTCGCGAGGACGCGCCCGGCCGGGCCCGGGGCCGGCGACGGAACCGACGCCGGGGCCGACGCGGGGGGCGCGGCCGGGGCGCCGATCGCGGGAGCCGCGGAAGGCGCCGGTCCGGGGGCCCCCTCGGCGTCGATCGTGACGAGAAGACCTCCGACCTTGACCTTCTCGCCGACGGCAGCGTGCAACTTCAGGATGCGACCGGATTTGGGCGAGGGGATCTCAACGTTCGCCTTGTCGGTGAGGACCGAGACGAGCGGCCCGTCCTCCTGGACGACGTCACCCTCCGCGACGAACCATCGGACGACCTCCCCCTCGGCGACGCCCTCCCCGATGTCGGGGAGCCGGAACTCGTAGACCATCGGCGCCTCCTACCCCGCCTTCGCCGTCGCCCGGACGGCGTGCGCGATCCGATCGGCCCCGGGCAGGTAGAGGTTCTCGAGCGCGTACGGGAACGGTGTATCGAACCCGGTGACCCGTACGACCGGTGCCTTGAGCGAGTAGAGGGTCTTCTCGGCGAGGATCGCGGCGAGCTCGGCGCCGTACCCGCAGAACCTGGGGGCCTCGTGGACGATCACCGCGCGTCCGGTCTTCTCGACCGAGGCCAGCACGGCCGCCTCGTCCAGCGGAACGAGGCTCCGGAGATCGACGACCTCGGCCGAGATCCCCTCGCCGGCGAGCGACTCGGCCGCCTGTACGGCGGCCGGGACCATCGCACCGTAGGCGAGGACGGTCACGTCGGTCCCCTCGCGTCGGATCGCGGCCTGGCCGAACGGCACCCGGACGTCCCCGTCGGGGACCTCGCCGGTGACCGATCGGTAGATCCGCTTCGGCTCGAGGAAGAGGACCGGGTCCTCGTCGAAGATGGCGGTGAGCAGCAGCCCCTTCGCATCGGCGGGCGTCGACGGGATGATGACCTTGAGGCCCGCGGTGTGCGCGAAGTACGCTTCCGAGCTCTGGGAGTGGTAGAGCCCGCCCTTGACGCCGCCGCCGTACGGGGAGCGGATGACCACGTGGCACGGGTACTGGCCCCCGGAGCGATAGCGGAACTTCGCGAGCTCGCTGACGATCTGGTCGAAGGCGGGGTAGATGAAGTCGAGGAACTGGATCTCGGCGATCGGCTTGAGGCCGTAGAGGGCCATCCCGATCGCCGCGCCCACGATGCCGGTCTCGGAGAGCGGCGTGTCGATGACCCGCTCGGCGCCGAACTCCTTCTGGAGGCCCTCGGTGGCGCGGAAGACCCCACCGTTGACGCCGACGTCCTCCCCGAGCACCAGGACGTCCGCATCGCCCTTCATCGCCTCGTGCATCGCGCGGTTCACGGCCTGGACGAGCGTGAGCTCGGTCATGGTTTCACGATCCCCTCTCGGGAGAACTGCTGGAAATCGTCCCGCTGCCGGGCGAGGAGCGGAGGAACCGTCGCATACACGTCCTCGAAGAGGGTCGCCGGATCGACGGGGGCCAGCGCCTCGGCGTTCTTCAGGGCCGAGCCGACCTGCTGCTTGGCGGCATCCCAGATCTTCTCGTCCTCGGCCAGGCTCAGTCGGCCCGAGCCGAGGAGCTCGTGCTTCAGGAGAGCGATCGGGTCCTTCTCCTTCCACTCCGCGAGCTCCGCATCCGTCCGATACCTCCGGGGATCGTCCGAGGTCGAGTGCGGGCCGAGCCGGTAGACCTGGGCTTCGATGAGGGTCGGGCCACCGCCCGAGATGGCCCGCTGGCGGGCCTGTGCGACGGCGCGGTAAATGCTGCGGACGTCCATTCCGTCCACGACGATCCCCGGGAGGCCGTAGGCCGTCGCCTTCACGGCCAGCGTCTCGCTGCGGGTCTGACGGTCCCGAGGGAGGGAGATCGCCCAGTGGTTGTTCTGGCAGAAGAAGATGCTCGGCGTCTGGAAGACGCCGGCGAAGTTGAGCCCCGCATGGAAGTCGTTCGAGCTCGTCGTACCATCGCCGAAGAAGGCGATCGTGACGATCGGGTCGCCCCGACGCTGCGCCGCCATCGCGGCGCCGACGGCATGGGTGATCTGCGTGCCGACCGGGCTCGACGCGGTGACGAAGTTGTACTTCCGGTATCCGTAGTGGTTCGGCATCTGGCGGCCGTGGAGCTGGTCGCCCGAGTTGCCGATGAACTGGTCGAGAAGGAGCTGGACCGGGACCCCCCTCGCGAGTGCCACGCCGAGCTCGCGGTAGGCGGGGAAGATCCAGTCCTCGGGCGTCAGGGCCATGGCACACCCGATCTGGGCGGCCTCCTGGCCCTGCAGCGGGACGTAGAAGCCGATCCGGCCCTGCCGCTGGAGCGTGAGGCATCGTTCGTCCATCGTTCGCGTGAGGACCATCGAGCGATACGCCTCGACGAGCCGCTCCTCGGGGAAGGACGTTCCCGAGTCGGGGGGCGCACCCTCCTCCGCTCCGCTCGAACCTGGCAACGACGGAACCTCGGTTGCCGAGCTAGGTTTCCGATATAACTGTACGTGGCCCGCCTCATCGGAGGCCGCTCGATTCGCCTCTCCGGCCGGCGGGTCCGGTGGCGGCCCGGGGCCGGCGGGTTCGGCGACGGTCGCGGCTCCTCCGGCTTCCTCGTCCGGCGCATTGTATTATTACTAGCACGGAACTGCGCAGCCTTCCGGGCCCCCCATGTCCAACTCTCCGGTCATCACGACGCACGACCTCCGCCGGGTCTTCGAGGCCCGGAAGGGGTTCCTCTTCAACGAGGTCGTCCGGACCGAGGCGCTGCGCGGGGTCGACCTCGAGGTGGCCCGGGGCGAGATCTTCGGGCTTCTCGGGCCGAACGGCGCGGGAAAGACAACGCTCACGAAGATCCTCTCGACGCTCCTTCTCCCGACCTCGGGGACCGCCCATGTGCTCGGGTTCGACGTGATGAAGGATGCCCTCAAGCTGCGACCACGCATCGGGCTGGTCCTCGGCGGCGAACGGGGCCTTTACAACCGCGTGAGCGCGAGAGAGAACCTCCGGTACTTCGCCGACCTCTTCGGCGTTCCGATCGAGTCCAGGGACCGCCGGATCGCGGACGTCCTCGAGCGGGTCGACCTGACCGAGGCCGCCGACCGGCGGGTCGAGGAGTTCTCCCGGGGCATGAAGCAGAAGCTGCACCTGGCCCGAGGGATCCTTCACGAGCCCGAGATGCTCTTCCTCGATGAGCCCACGATCGGTCTCGACCCGAAGAGCGCGCGCGAGACCCGCAAGCTCATCCGGGGGCTGGTCGCCGACGGCGTCACGATCTTCCTGACGACCCATTACATGTTCGAGGCGGAGGAGCTCTGCCAGCGCATCGCGGTCCTCTCGAAGGGCAGGATCGTCGCCCGCGACACGATCCAGGGGCTGCGACGGCTCGTCGGGGGCGACCGGACCATCGAGGTCGAAGCGTACGGGTTCGAGGACGCCGAGGTGGACCGGTTGAAGCGCCTGCCCGGCGTCACCCTCGCCAACGCCGAGGAGTTCGGGCCCCGCCTCCGCTACACGCTCCGGGTGCGGACCGCGGAGCTGACGCACGAGGCGATCCGCGAGGCGTTGCGGGGGCACGATGAGCTCACGGTCCGCGAACGCCGCACGGGTCTCGAGGACATCTATCTCGACCTCGTCGAGGAGGAGGCCCAGTGAGGCCCACGTTGGCCAGCCGGAACCGGTCGCGGAGCCTGTTCGCCTCGTTGCGGCTTGCGATCCTCTCGTTCGTGGCCGACCCGCAGTGGCTCGTCCCCAGCATGATCGCCCCCGTGATCTTCGGCCTCGTCTCCTTCGAGCTGTTCAAAGGCTCCGGCCCGTGGTTCGTCCTCTACGCGATCCTCGGCGCCGGCATGATGAGCATGTGGGGACAGACCCTCTACGGCAGCGGGTGGGCCACCGGCCAGGACCGGGAGCTCGGAACGCTCGAGCCGACACTCTCGGCCCCGACGCCGTACCTCTACGTGGTCCTGGGGCGCGTCATCTGGAACACGGTCTCAGGGCTCCTCGGGGGGGCGATCGTGTTCGTCGTCGTCGCGCTCTCCTACGGGCGCCCCGTCCCGCTCCAGGACCCGCTCTCGTTCGTCCTGCTGTTCGCGTTCGTCATGGTCTCGCTCGCGTCAGTCGGCATCGTGTTCTCCGCCGCGTACGTCTACACGCGCTACGCGGGGTTCGTTCAGAACATCGGCGAGTTCGCGTTCTACGTCGGCACCGGCTGCATGTTCCCGGTCGTGCTCCTGCCGTTCTGGTCGAACCCGATCTCGCTCGTCTTCCCGCCGACCTGGGCCCTCGACGCGCTCCGGTACGCGGCGATTCCGGGATACCAGGGGCTTCCCTGGGGCTTCGGCTGGGACCTCGTCGGCGCCGTCGCCACCACGTGCGTCTACCTCGCCATCGCCGGCACGGTCTTCGTCCGGGTCGAACGCCACGTCCTCGAGGTCGGGAACCTCTCGGACTACTAGGGGGAAGGTTTGGCGACGGCGCTCCGACCCTCGTTCTGGCGAGTCTTCTGGGTGAACGCCATCTTCGCGCCGCGGACGAGCCTGGGGTTCATGCGGATCGACTTCATCCTCGGGACGATCTTCGTGATTCCCCTCACTCAGATGATCTTCTTCGCCTTCGTGGCGCAGCTGGCCGACAACCCGACGTCGTCGATCGCCTACGTCGTCGTCGGCAACGCCGTCGCGACCGTGACCTACTCGTCGATCTTCTCGGTCTGCCAGACCACGGACAACGAGAAGCAGGCCGGGACGATGGAGCACATCCTGGTCTCGCCCGCGAACCGGATGGCGCTGTACTTCGGCCGGGGGCTCGTCCCGATCCTGATCTCGCTCGCCACTGTCAGCGTGGCGCTCACCTACGCCGTCGTCCTCTTCCACGTCGCCTTCGCGCCCTCCGCCGTCGTCCCGCTCGCGATCTCGATCGTGCTCACGGCCTTCGCCATGGTCGGATTCGGGCTGCTCCTCGGCGGCGTCGCGCTGTACCTGCGGACGTCGATCATCCTCGGGAACATCTTCCTCTTCCTGGGGCTGCTCCTCTCGGGGGCGAACTTCCCGGTCTCGAGCCTCCCGCTCCCCCTGCAGTGGATCGGCCGCTTCCTCCCGTTGACGTGGGGGATCGCGGCCGTCCGGGCCGGCCTCTCGGGCGCTCCCCTCTCCCAGCTCCTCCCGCTCTGGGGCCTCGTCGGCCTCTGCGCGCTCGTCGCGTTCGGCCTCGCCATCGGGTTGTGGGACACGTTCGAACGGCGGGCCCTCGCCACGGGGAGCATCGCTCGGTACTGAAGCCTGGGTGACGCCCACCCCGGTCCCACGAGGGCTCGAGCGCGACGCCTTTAACCCGCGCCGCGTGCGCGGACCGGGCGGGACGATGGTCGCGTACGAGGACGAGGGCGTCTATCCGAAGCCGCGCGCCGAGGTCTGGAACCTCCTCGACGACCACCTCGACGACGCGAAGATCCGCCGGATCCACTCCCTCATCTCCGTCCAGAAGACGGTCCAGCGCACCGCCGACGAGACCGTCGTCGAGCGATGGATCGACTTCCGCGGAAAGGCCCTCCGGTCGATCTGGAGGATCACGTACCGTCCCCCCGACGCGACCCGCTGGGAGATCGTCGAGAGCCAAGGCCCCTGGGCGGCCGGATCGTTTCTCGAGAACACCTACTCGGACGCCCCCGGCGGCACCCTCATTCGCTCGAAGGGCGACCTGCGGCTCAGCGTTCTCCCCTTCTTCATCCCCCAACGCTCGCTGGTCCGCAGGGTCCTCGATACGATCCAGAACGAGGATCTCGCGTACAAGGGTCCATGAGCCAAGGCCCCTTCACGGGGTCGCCCCCTCACTTCGCCGCTGGCCGGTGATCGCGCCGGACGGGAGCCGGGACCGACCGGGTGTTCGGGGCGCGGCCGAGGGAGCCGTCCGGCCCCGCGGGCAGCGTCATGCACGTCGCCGTCGCAAACGCGACCAGACGGCCCGACCCGTCGGAGACGCGGCACTGGAGGAGGCCGAACGCCCGACCTTTCCGGAGGATCGATCCGTCGGCGACCAGGCGGCCCGACCAGAAGGGGCGGAGGAAGTTGATCTTGAGCTCGATCGTCGTGAACGACTCGCCGGTGGTCAGGCTGCTCGCGTACGCGGTACCCATCGCCGCGTCCGCGATATCGCACATCACGCCCCCGTGCAAGGTGCCCATCGGGTTGGCGTGGCGATCGTCGGCGTCCATCTCCACGACGCATCGGCCCCGTTCGATCCGGGTCAGGTGGAACCCGACCAACCGGGCGACGGGCGCGGTCCATCCCGCGGTAAGGGACGCCCGTATCTCCTCGAGCCGGTCGGCGGGCCGGGCACGACTCGGGGAGGGCCGGCGCATGGAAGGGGATCGGCGCTTCGACGCCATCTTCGCGCCCGTCGAGCGGTCGGGAGCCATCAAGGTTGCTGGCCGAAAGCGGCCCCGACCGGCCGTTCGAACCGGGCGCACACGAACCCGTCGACCGTCACGAACCCCCGGGGCTCGAACCCGAGCTCGAGGTAGTACAGCCCAAGTCGCCTGTTGGCGGCGAGGCAGTCGAGACGGAGGTAGGCGCGTCCCTTCGCCCGGACCTGCTCCTCCGCCCAGACGAGAAGGGCGCGCCCGACGGACCGCCCGGCGTACTTCCGGCGGACCGCGAGGCGGTGAACGTACCCGGCGTCGGGAGGCGTGGAGCCCCAGAAACGGGGGTCCTCCCAACTGAGGTTGATGGTGGCCCCGCCGTCCTCGCCGTCGACCGAGACGACGTAGACCTCACCGCGCTCGAGGCCGGGGAGGACCCGTTCGGCCGGGAAAGGGTACGGCCAAGGGTCCTCGAGCCCTTGGGCCCGCTCCCAGCGGGATGCCTCGGAAAGGATGTCCAGCACCTGGTCGAGGTCGATCCCGTCGGCCCGATGGACCTCGATATCCGGCGGCACCTCCGGCGCAGCGCCGGGGCGGATTTAGGCGAGCGGGCGGGCGACCGCGACCGGATCGATCGGGTGGGCCCGAGGCTACGAGCCCGAGGTGGCCGGGGCCGCCGTCGGGACGACGGTTGGCGCCGGTTCCGGGCGGGGCGTCGGCGGATCGTAGGCTTCCTCGCCGAACTGGGCCACGTCGAGGCCGGCCTCCTCATCCTCCGGTCGTGTCCGGAGCGGGGAGAACAGGTTGATCGCGCGGAGCAGGACGTAGGAGCCGACGAAGGCGAACGAGGCCACGACGACGATCCCGACGATCTCGATGAGCGCCTGGTGCGGGTTGCCGAAGAACAGGCCGTTCGGGCCGTTGGGGTTCACGGCGGTCGAGGCGAACAGGCCCGTCGCCAGGACGCCCCACATGCCGCCGGCGCCGTGGCAGGCGAAGACATCGAGAGAATCGTCGAGGGTCGTGCGCGCGCGCCAGTTGGCGACGAAGTTGCACATGATCCCCGCCACCACACCGATCACCAACGAGCCGGTCGGCCCTACGTACCCCGAAGCCGGCGTGACGGCGGCCAGACCGCAGACGGACCCGACGCAGAGCCCGACGGCCGAGGGCTTGCCGCGCAGGATCCAGTCCATCATGAGCCATGTCACGCCCGCGGCCGCGGCTGCGAGGTTCGTCACCACGAGGGCGTTCACCGCGATCGCGTCGGCCGCGAGCGCGCTGCCCGCGTTGAAGCCGAACCACCCGAACCAGAGGAGCGCCGTCCCGAGGATCACGTAGGGAACGTTGGTCGGCCGCGTCTGCTTGATCTCGTTGTCCGGGCGTCGGCCGATCACCAGGGCGGCGGCCGCCGCCGAGACGCCGGCGGAGGTGTGCACGACGAGACCTCCCGCGAAGTCGACGACCCCGAACTGGTGCAGGAACCCGCCCGGGTTCCAGACCCACATGGCGATGGGGACGTAGATGAGGGTCGTCCAGAGGATGATGAAGAGTAGGAGCGGCTTCAGGCGGACCCGGCCCGCGAACGCACCGATGATCAGCGCCGGGGTGATCGCCGCGAACTTGAGCTGGAAGGCGAAGTAGAGGAGCGCCGGGATCGTGCTCGAGTACCTTGGATCGGGCGCGGCCCCAACGTTCCAGAGCCCGAAGTGGGCGAGGCTGCCGATGACCCCGCCGACCGGGGGACCGAAGGTCATCGTGTATCCCCAGAGCGCCCAGATCAGGCTGACGATGGAGAAGATGAGTAGGCAGAGGACGATCGTCGAGACGAGGTTCTTGCGGCGCTGCAGCCCTCCGTAGAAGAACCCGAGCGCCGGCGTCATGAGCATGACCAGCGCGGTCGCCGTGATCACCCACGCGATGTCGCCCGAATTCAGCACCATGGATCGAACACCTCAGGCCCGACGGGCAGACCCCCGCCCGGCCGCGAGGCCCCGAACGGCCCCCGGTACCGTCGAGCCTCTGACGGGACCACAGGTGTTCGGCGGTTTTCCGCCAAATAAACATTGGGCTGCACGCGGCTTTGCACGGAAAGTCGTTTTTCAGGAGGAGTTTCGGTGCACGGCCGCCCGTTCTTGTGCAAGGCCCCTGTCGGCGACCCGCTCCGCTCGGAGCACTTCGGAGGTGCCTGGTCGACTACCGAAGTTAGCCCCCGGCTCCTAGTCCAGCTCGGTACTAGCTCTCTATCGTCTTTTCTGTGGAAGAGGTCGGCGGCCGGCGGCGCGGCGAGGGGGCGGCCATCGTGCCTTCGGTCGTCCGAGCTGTTTTCCCATGTGCATCGAGCGCACCACGAAGCCTTCACGTCGATAAAGGCGGGACGCGCCGCGATTCGGCTCGAACACCCCGAGGGTCATTTGGTCGCATCCCATCCGCCGAAATCGACGTTCGACCTCCCGAAGCAGCCGGGTGCCTATCCCATTCCCTTGCCAGCTGGAGAGAACTACCAGGTCGGAAAGGTAGCCCGTCCTAGTGGGCGCTTGCTCGCTCCGTTCAGGTTCCTTGATTCGACTTATCCACGCGACTGCGACTCCGGCAGGGCGACCGTCTGCCTCTGCGACGAGGATGAAGCCCTGATCCTCTCTAAGGTGTCGAAGAATGAAGGGGATAGCCCGGGGGCCGAACTCAGGGTTTCGAATGGACCGGCTCCATGGATCGATCTGGGCCATTCGATCCTGCAAACTGGAGAGGCAAGCGAGGAGGTGCGGCCGGTCTCGCTCCCCGTACCCCCGGATTAGGAGCCGCACGAATGCCCTCGGAGCTTACAGTCGCCTGGCTGTATGAGACTTGCCGGGGAGCTCGACGCTCAGGTCATCGCCTGGGTGCCCCGGGGAGCCGAGATAGCGGCCCGGATCGTTGGGGGGGAACGTCCAGGCGCTTTCGGACTGCACACCCTTCCCGGATGGCCCGGGAGCGTGCCATCGCAGCGCTTTCCACTTTACATCTTTGGGGGGCCGACTCTCGGTCGCCCGCCAGCCTGGGCTTTCTGTGCAGAGTTGGTCATTTTTGTGCAGGGGCGCTTTTCCGTGTAAAGCCGCTGCACGCGTTATACGACCTCCGGCCGCCGGCCGGGGCGGAGAGCGAACCGTCCGCCTCGGGAGGCCTTGAAATCATACAGGGGCCTGCGGGGGCCGTGAGCGATCCCGCCGCTTCCTCGTACCGGCGACTGACCCGCGCCGAAGAACGCGTGATCGTCCACAAGGGAACGGAGCCCGCGTTCTCCGGCGAGTTCGACGACCAGTTCGCCCCGGGCGTCTACTCGTGCCGGCGATGCGGCTCGCCTCTCTATCGGTCCGACGACAAGTTCGACTCGGGGTGCGGCTGGCCGGCCTTCGATGCCGAGATCCCGGGGGCGGTACGGCGCCGCCCCGATCCCGACGGGCAACGGATCGAGATCGAGTGCGCGCGCTGCGGGGGCCACCTGGGCCACGTCTTCGAGGGGGAACGGATCACGCCGAAGAACACGCGCCACTGCGTGAACTCGATCTCCATGATCTTCACGCCCCGGGGTACCCCAGGCGCTCCGCCCCCGTAGAGCGCGGGTCCGGTGCGTCGCGCGCCGATCAGATCAGACGGAGCTCGCGACCGGCTTTCTCGAACGCCGAGAGGGCGAACCCGACGTCCTCCTCGGTGAGCGCCGCGTTCATGATCGTCCGGATCCGCGCCTTGTCCTTCGCCACCATCGGGAAGGTGATCGGGAGGGCGAACACCCCGAGCTCGAACAACCGCGCGCTCAGACGCTTCGCAGCCGCGCTGTCGCCGACCATGACCGGAGTGATCGGGGTCTGGCTCTGGCCGATGTCGAAGCCGAGCGATTGCATCGCGGCCTTGAACCGCCGGGTGTGGCTCCAGAGCCGCAGGACGTGCTCGGGTTCCTCCTCGAGGACGTCGATGGCGGCGGTGCAGGCGGCCGCGACCCCGGGAGGGTGGGACCCGCTGAGAAGCCAGGTCCGTGATTTGTTGTACGCGAAGTTGGCGAGGTCGCGCGAGCCCGAGATGTGGCCCCCGACGACCCCGAACGCCTTCGAGAACGTCCCCATCTCGACGTGGACGTCCTGGCGGGTAAGATGGAAGTGGGAGACGATGCCTCGGCCCCCCTCCCCGAGCACGCCTTCGCCGTGGGCGTCGTCGACGTAGACCATCGCGCCGTGCTGGGCGCCGAGCCGCGCGATCTGGTCGAGGGGGGCGATGTCCCCGTCCATCGAGAACACGCCGTCGGTGATGAGCAGGATGCGTCGGTACTCGGGCCGGTGCGCCTCGGCCTTCTCGAGCACCTGCGCGAGGTCCGCCATGTCGGCGTGCTTGTAGACGCCGCGTTCCGCGCGGGAGAGCCGGACGCCGTCGATGATGCTTCCATGGTTCAGCTCGTCGCTGATGACGAGGTCGCCCTCGCCGACGAGCTGCGGGATCAAGCCCGAGTTCGTCGCGAACCCGGTCTGGTAGACGAGCGAAGCCTCCGCGCCCTTGAACCGGGCGAGACGGCGCTCGAGCTCCATGTGGACGTCCATTGTGCCGGCGATCGGGCGGACCGACCCGGAACCAGCGCCGTGGGTCCGGATCGCCTCCAGCGCGGCCTCCTTGAGCCGCGGGTGGTTGGAGAGCCCGAGGTAGTTGTTCGAGCAGAACATCAGGACCTTCTTCCCGTCGATCGTGCACCAGGGGGTGCTGGGGCCGCCGAGGACGCGCAGCTTCCAGTCGAGATCGCTCCGGACGAGCTGGTCGTACTCCTCCTTCAGGAAGGAGGTCGGGTCCCGCATCTCACCACCTCGGCTCGAGGGAGACCTTCGCGGCCTTGCCGGATTGGAGGAGCTCCATCGCCTTGGGGAGGTCGCGCATGGGGACCCGGTGGGTGATGATCTCGGCCATCTTGCTCCGGAACTCCGGTCGCGCGAGGAGCCCCTTGACCTGGAACCAGGTCTGGAACATCCGGCGCCCGAAGATCCCGTAGATGCGGGCCGCCGGAAAGATCACGCGGGCGTCCAGATCGATCTTCGCGTCCGAGTCGTAGAGACCGAGGAGGGACACCCGACCGCCGGGCGTGAGCGCCCCCAGCGCGATCTGAAGACCGCCCGGGTGGCCGGACATCTCGACGGCGACGTCGACGCCGCGGCCGTCGGTCTCCTCCAGCAGCGTCGCGACCGGGGTCGCTCCGCTCTCGGCGGGATTGAGGACGCCATCCGCCCCCATCTTCCAAGCGAGGGCGATCCGGACCGGGTTCACCTCGGTCGCGTAGACCTTCTCCGCGCCGAGGGTCTTGGCGACGGCGATCGCGAGGAGCCCGATCGGCCCGCAGCCTGTAACGAGGACGGTCTTGCCGGCCAGGTCCTCGATGTTGTCCTCGGGCAGGAGCGAGTGGACCGCGTTCCCGAGCGGCTCCTGGATCGCGGCGAGCGCTGGATCGAGCTTGGGATCGTTCTTCCACGCGTTGAGCTCGGGAAGAACCGCGTACTCGGCGAAGACGCCGTCGCGGTCGACGCCGAACACCTCGACATTCCGGCAGATGTGCATCTTGCCGGTGCGGCATTGGTAGCACGTCCCGTCGACGATGTGCGTCTCGGCGGAAACGTGGTCGCCGATCTTGAGCCCCGTGACCTGGTCGCCGACGCCGATGACCTCGCCGCTCAGCTCGTGACCGAAGATCATCGGGACCTTCTTGACGCGCGACTGGGCCCACGCGTTCCACTCCCAGATGTGGAGGTCGGTGCCGCAGATCGAGGAGGCCCGGACCGCGACGAGCACGTCGGAGTGCCCCGGAGTCGGTTCGGGAACCTCGAGTATCTGACCGCCCGGCCCCCGCTCGGTCTTTACGACTGCCTGCACGAGTTCTGTCCTCCCCCCGGCCAGCGGAACGAGCGCTTAAGCCGTTGCGGATTGGACCCGTCAGTGTCCCATTGCCCTCCGTGGTTGGCCTCGTTTCTCGGAGTAGTTCAGAAGCGGAGCGTTACCGTCGCGGTTCCAGCTCGTCCGGCGGTCGCGCGGGCCGGCGGCCCGCTGGGTCCAGAAGACGACCGCTGCCCGGTGCCCGAGGGTGGCTCCGGACGGGGCTGGACCGTCGGAGCAGGAGGATCCCTGGGCCGGGGGGAGACGCTCCGGACGCCGTAGCCGACGACTTCGGCCCGACGTGGCGGCGGGGCGAGAACACATACGGTCCATACGAATGCCGTATCAATCGGCCCGCCCCGTGGGGGACCAAGTCATGGTGACGGTGGACGTGGGTCACCTCGCGATCGCGTCGTCCCTCGCCGCGCTCACCGTTCTGTTGCTGATCCTGTGCGTGCGCGGCGCGCTCCAGTACTCCCGGACGCGGCTCTGGACCCAGCTCATGTGGACGAGCGGTCTCGCGCTCGCGGCGGCCGCGATGGCCGTCGAGGCGGTCGTGTACGTCGGATTCGTCTCCAGCCCGATGCTCGAGGCCTACGTATTCTTCTCCGCGGCGATCGTGGGGGTATTGTCCCTCGGGGCGACGCGGATCCTGCGCCGCCCTCGGGTCGAGCGCGCCTACACCGCGTACATCTTTGCGTGCTCCGCCCTCGTGGGCGTGGCGTCCTTCCTGACGCCGCTGTCCGGTTCCATGGTCACGGGCGGTATCATCACGGGCGATCCGCCGCTCGACCTCCTGATCCTTTCGACGCTCATGACCGGGCCGGCGACGGTCGTCCTCCTCACGGCCTCGTACCTCTCGCTACGCCGCTCCTGGCGCTGGCAGACCCTGCTCATGATCGGGGGCGCTCTGATCCTCGGCGCAGGGGGGACGCTCTACATCGCGTCCTTCCCGGTCGCCTTGTACTATGCCGAGTTCCTGGGGATCCTTCTGCTCTTCCTGGGCCTGATCAGCATGCCGCAAGCATCCGCCACCGCGGCTCATACGGGTCAGCCGGTCGCCAGCTCCTAGATTCCGGCCCCCCGGAGGACCCCGACCGGGCGTTCGTCCGGCGAACGAGAATCCTTAACAACACTCGCCGGACTTCGGGGCCATGAGCGAGGTCATCACCGGACTCCACGCCGTGACGATCCACATTCGGGACATCCAGAAAGCGCGAGCCTTCTACCGGGACGTCCTCGGCTTCAAAGAGCTCAACTTCGACGAGAAGGGAAGCCGGGCGGTCTTTGCCCTTCCGGGAACGTCGACGCTCCTGACGATGCACATCCAGCCCCCCGGCGAGGAAGGACGGGATCCTGGGACGGTCTCGGGCGTGGTATTCCTCCACCCCGACCCGGCGACAGCGTGCGCCGAGATCAAGCGTCGCGGAGGGGCCGTGACGGTGGAACCCAGGACGATCGAACTCCCTGGAGCCAGGTTCGTTCGCGCGGTGATCGCGGATCCCGACGGGAACGAGTTCGTGGTCTCGGACCGCAGGGACTAGGCAGCGCCCACGCGCCGGGGTGGTGTTCTCGACCGGCGCTTGTCGGAGGGGGGGCCGAAGCCGCGGGCTGATAGGTGCAGTCCGTCGTCTCCGAGGGTCGCGCCTCCGTCAGACCGGGCGGATCCATCCCGCCATTTGTCCCAGCCCGATGCAGAACACGAGACCTCCGGCGAGCCCGACGGGCCAAAGGCCTGGATCGACCGCGAGCCACGCGACGATCAAGACCAATCCGAACGCCGCTAATGCGGACCGTCGCGAGGGCAGAGCGGCCGAGAGATCGATGTGGGAGCGGGACGATGACGACATGCGGGGCCTCCGGCTCTGAAGGACCGGATCCTTCCTCCTCCCATCAATCCTTCGAGCGCGGGCGATGTCCGGCTCGGAGCGGCGAGCAGGGGATCAGACCGAGGGCCCGAAGGTCCACTCGGCCCGGTCCTCCACGTGCCGGAATCCCAGCTTTAGGTAGACTGGGTAGCCTAGCGGCGTGGCCCAGAGGTGGGCCGCCCGGGCCCCACGCCGCGCTCCTCGGCGGACCACCTCGTGGGTGATCGCCGCCCCGATACCTCGTCCCCGCATCTCGGGAAGCGTGGCGATCCCCCAGAGACCGGTGATCTCGTCCGACGTGAACCCGATACCGGTGGCCACCGGCTCATCGCCGAGGTAGGCGACGAGCAGGTCCCAGCCCGGCGCGGCGAGCAGGTCCCGGCTCAACCAGAAATCGGTCTCGGGGAGCTCGTTCGCTCGCGTGAACGTTCGAGAGAAGCGCTCGAGGGCGGACCAGTCCTCGACCTTTCGGCAGGCGAGACCTGGGACCGCCGGGACCGATCGCCCCCCGTCGGCGGGGAGGAACATCGTCGGGGTTCGGGCTCCTGGGGAAAGTCCGGCCTTTCGACATGCCTCGTCCAGCATCCCTTCCCACTCCCGTCGGCAGACGACGCTCCATCGAGGGCTGCGGCCCGCGAAGTACTTCGCCGCCGCCTCGATGGTCGCCTCGGCGTTCGTTGGTGGGAGCGTGATGACGGCCTGGTTGAGGCTCTCCGTCGGTAGCGGATAGCTGTGAAGGTACCCCACCTCCAGCGTCGCGAACTCGCATCCAGGGCGCGCCTGGACCTGGCTACGCCAAGCCTCCCGGTTCATCCGCTCCCCCGCCAGGAGAAGCTCTCGATCCTCGGGGCTCGGAACCTCCGGTGGCGGGGGCCAATCGCCGGGCTCCATCGTACCCGGCAAGACGCGGCGTAGGTTAGACCTGCCGGACAGCTCGCGTCAGACTCGCCGGCCGAACGACCAATCCTCGGTCCCGTCGGGCCAGTTGACATCGATGATGTCGAAGAGGTTGCCGTCGGGATCGGCCAAGGTGACGAAGTCGTGGCCCTTCTCCGCCGGCCGCTCCATCGTTGCCCCGAGTCCCAGGAGACGATCGACCTCCGCGACGGGGTCCGTCGCATACAGGTCCAGGTGCAGCCGATAATCCTCCAGCGGGCCCTCCGAGCTCAGACTCAGGTTGAGGTTCGGGCCGTGGCCGGTCGGGTCCTTCAGGATCACACCGTCCGGCTGCGCGGGAGACCGCGGAACGTAGTGTAGGGCCCCGCTCCAGAAGGCGATCATCCGAGGAAGGTCCGTGCAATCCACGACGATCGAGCCGATCCAGATCCTCGGCCGAGCCTTCGGGCTTTCCTTGCTGTCGTTCACGGGAACCTCTTGGCCGAGAGCTCCCGAGCCTCGGCCACCCTTCAATCCTGCGGCCGCGGTGCGCCGTCGGCCCACCTGGCCTTGGCGGATGCCCTCGACCTCTCCGGGGTGGGGCGCACGGACCCGCGGCCACCCGAGGAACCATAAGCCCGGACCGGCTCCCGAGAACCGATGCCCTCCCCTCCGCGAGGTGGGACCCGCGCGGTCAGCCGCTTTCGACCCGCGCCCGCCCGGGACGACCCCGTCTACGTGCCGGTGCCCGACGACGGCCTCTGCCTGAACGCCTTCCTCCTACTGTCGCCCCCGCACGACGATTCCAAGGTGTTGCTGGGCATGGTGGATCCGAGCGCTCCGTGGCGGGAGATCGGCGGCGTTACCCCGCAGCGTCTCGTCGAGCTCTCCACCAGGTGGATGCTGCCGTCCCGCCAGCTCTTCCTCTTCGAATCCCCGAAGGAGGCGGCCCAGACGATCCTCGCGGAGCAGCTCGAGGTCCAGGGCGTCGAGCTGGAGGGCCCCTCCGTCTTTTCGGAGGCGTGGACGCGACCGGTCCCCGCAGGCGAGGGCCAGCATTGGGACATCCACTTCGTGTTTCGGGGACGCTGGCCAGAGGGACGCGAACCCCGGGCCACCCCGTGGTTGAAACTCGAGTTCCTGGACCCATCCCTCTTGGAACGGAAGCAGGTCGGTCGTAGTCACCTCGACGTGCTCGGGCTCGCGGGCTTTTCGATCCCCCCTTGAATCGTGGTCCGCGCGTCGGCGGGAGCCGGAGAACCTCGCGCGGTGGGGCGGTCGCGCCTCGCCGCGGGGACCGGGCGGTCTTTTCGGGTCCGGTCACTAGCCTCCGCGGGATGGGGCGGCCGGAGCGAGCTCAGTTCGGCCCCTCGTATGCGGGGCCATCTGGGCTCGACCGCGCGGCGTCGCGGGAACGTCGGACCTTGGAGAGGGGCCGATGAAGGCGATCGTATTCACCCGCTACGGGCCCCCCGAAGTTCTCCAGCTCAAGGAGGTGGAGAAGCCGATCCCCAAGGACAACGAGGTCCTCGTCCAGGTCTGCGCGTCCTCGGTCAATCCCTACGATTATCACAGCATGCGGGCCTCGCCGTTCCTGGTCCGCCTCATCCTCGGGTTCACGAGACCGAAGTACGGAGGGCTCGGCGCCGACGTCGCGGGCCGGGTCGAGGCGGTCGGCCGGGGGGTGACACGATTCCATCCCGGCGACCAAGTGTTCGGCCGGTGCGCTGGCGGCTTCGCCGAGTACACGGCGGTTCCAGAGGATGACCTGGTCCTGAAGCCGGCCAACGTGTCGTTTGACCTGGCCGCCGCCGCTCCCATGGCGGCGCTCACCGCGCTCAAGGGCCTTCGGGACCAGGGGAAGATCCGGCCGGGCCAAAAGGTCCTGATCAACGGTGCCTCAGGCGGTGTGGGCACCTTCGCGGTGCAGATCGCCAAGACGCTCGGGGCGGAGGTCACGGGCGTGTGCAGCGCACGGAACCTCGACCTCGTGCGGTCGATCGGAGCCGACCACGTCATCGATTACACGCGGGAGGACTTCGGTCGGAGCGGGCTGAGGTACGACCTGATCCTCTCGGCCGTCCCGGATCTCAAGCGTTCGATCTCGAGCTTCAAACGGGCGTTGAACCCGGACGGGATCTGCGTCATCGTCGGGCTCTCCACCATGCGACAGCTCTTCCGGGCCCTGCTCGTGGGGGGGTGGGTGTCGAGGACGGGGAGCCGCAAGATCGGGGTCATGATGATGCGACCGGACCTGAAGGACCTCCTGGTGGTCCAAGAGCTGCTCGGCGCCGGCAAAGTGGTACCCGTCATCGACCGTCGGTACACCTTGGCCGAGGTCCCCGACGCCGTCCGGTACATCGAGGAGGGGCACGCCCGCGGGAAGGTCGTCGTCAGCGTGAACCAGGAAGCCCCGCGGAATCCGTAGGCAGAGGTCCGCGAACCCTTCGGGCCGGCCTATGCGGCCGCTCGCCGGGGCAAGTGCAGCCCCTTCGTCGCGCCTCTAGGTGATCTGCGGGAGCAGGGCGGCGACGTTCGGGTCGTCGGCGACACTCGCCGGCAGCCCGCCGTTGGCTTTGACGAGGAGAGCCTCGATCATGTAGATCGCAGGGCTGATCAGCTCCCACACCGGCCCCGTCTGGTTCAGGAGCTGCCCCCAGATCTGCTGCGGCGAGTACCCCGCCAGCTCCGTGGGGTTGACCAACGTGCCGACGTGGAAGTACTGCCCGTTGATCACGAGGAACGGGATGCTCCCTCCGGTGTCGAAGTCGCTCTCATACGATCCCTCGGCGCACGAGGCCGGTGGGGGGACCGTGATCGCGGAGTCGAGGGTTCCTTCGAGCGCGAGGAAGGATACGTACGGGCTGCGGACCGTCAGGTTCGCGAGCAGGACACCCGGGATGTTGGACGGGGTGTCCGTAGGATTTGAATGCGAGAACGTGGGACCCGAGACCGTGCCGAAGGCGGCGAGGGCGAGGTAGACGGCCCAGCTGCTCGAGGAACAGTACGGGCATGCCACCGAGCCGAGGAAGAAGGCCGTCGGCGTTCCGTTCGTGGTCCATGCGGGGGCGCTCACCTTGACCCACCCCTGCGGCTCGGGGGTCGTCGTGAGCGGCAACGTCGGACAGACGGTGCTCGGCATGCCGCCTCCACCCCCGCGGGTCTGGTGATAGGACCACCAGACCACCCCGCTGGCCGCCAGGATCACGATCCCCGCGATGGTGATCGCGGCCAGGGTCGGTGGAAGTCGTGCCACGACCCCGGCATCCCCTCGGAGCAGATAGAGCTAGAGACGTCCAACCGCGGGCGTCGCGGTAAGGCCTATCGACCCCGAACGGTCCGACACGACCGATCGGCGAGCCCACTACGTCCCTCGGGTGGTGGCTCTGGAGTTGACCCGGCCAGGGAGTCCCACGACCTCCCAGCGTCGACTCGGGAGCTCCACGATCACGCGGACGGCCGGCGGTTCCCGAAACGTTGTGCCGTACGAACCACCAGTCGACCCCGTCGACCCGCCGGGCGGGCCGCTAGGGTCCTTTCGCCGCAGGGGCTCCGGTCGATCCGGTGGGCGGAGGCGGGGCCGGCTTGTCGTCCTTCTTGCGTCGGCGCCACGCCACGAGGATCAGGAGCAACAGCGCCGCCACGACGATGACCGCGACTAGCCAGAGCCAGGAACCGAACGGAGTGGTGTTGGCAGCGGGCGAGGTGGATCCGCCCACTGGGGTGAACGCCACCGCCACGCTCTGGGCCGATCCGGAGATCGAAAAGCTGCCCCCCGAGGTCGTCCAGTTCTTCCAGTTCGTCGCGGCCGCGTAGGTGTAGCTGCCGCTCAATAGGGACAGGGTCAGCTGGGTACCCGAGGAACCAGAGACGGTACCCGAGATGCCGGGCCCATCGGTAATGTTCACGTACCACGTAGCCCCGTGCGGAAGGCCGGACTCGGTGAACGTGACAAGGTACTGGGAGACCGAGGTGGACGTGAACGGGATCGGCTCGTTGAGCGGGGCGCCCGAGACGGTGAACGATCCGTGCTCCGGGGTCGCCCACTTCGTGTCGCTCGTCTGCGCCGTGTACGTGTAGCTTCCGTCCCCGAGGTTGATCGAGATCGTGGTCCCGGAAGAGCCGGAGACGTTCGCCATCAGCCCGCCCTGTCCGGTGATGTTGATGTACCAGGTCGCGCCGCTCGGAAGGCCGCTCTCGGTGAACGTCACGGCGTACGTCGGGACGGAGGTCGAAGTGAACGGCACCGGCTCGTTAAGCGCCGAGCCGGAGACCGTGAAGTCGCCGGACCCCGCGGTCTCCCAGCTCTTGTCGCTGGTAGCGGCGGCGTAGGTGTAGCTGCCGTCGGGGAGGTCCATCAGGACGGACGTGCCGGAGGCACCGGAAACGGTCGCCGACAACCCGGTCTGACCCGTGATGTTCACGTACCAGGTCGCGCCGCTCGGGAGGCCGGACTCGGTGAAGGTGACGGCGTAGGTCGACGAGGACGAATGCGAGAAGCTGATCAGCTGGGAAGCCGCCGCTCCGGAGACGGCGAGCGAGCCCGTGGCCGGGGTCGGCGTGTAGCCGGTGGCGCCGCCGACGCTGAAGTCGAAGGATCCGTTCGGCTCGGTAAAGTTGAGCGTCGCGCCCGTCGTGTACTCACTGTAGCCGTTCAGGTCGATCGACCAGTTCGTGGTGTGCGGCAGCCCGCCCTCGGTGAACGTCACGTTGTAGGTGGGCTCGGTCAACGAAGCGTAGAGGATCGACTGGGCCACGTTCGCCCCAGCGATCGTGAGGGACCCCGAGGCGGGGGAGGGTGAGAAAGTACCGTAGGGGAGGGCGGACCAGGAGAAGGTACCGTTGGCGGTCCAGACGACGATGGACGGCGAGTCGGACTCGAGGTACGAGTAATCATA
>Ga0209415_10002314_pt1 | contig 35763 bp, 34 predicted proteins | sample PeaSoiSIISIP2007_FD_187696 | JGI IMG/M metagenome (GOLD analysis project Ga0209415, IMG submission 187696) | Peat soil microbial communities from Weissenstadt, Germany - SII-SIP-2007 (SPAdes) (version 2) | ecosystem: Environmental > Terrestrial > Soil > Wetlands > Peat | place: Germany... | reverse complement strand
ATGGGCTACCGAGTCGATCCACCGACCGAACTCCAGGATGCCTGAGCGCCCAGCGGTGTTTTCAACCCTGATACAAATCCGGGCCGCGGAGTTCCGCCTTTTCCAGGCCTCGCGCCAAATCGTGGATACATGGTCGCCGTCACCGCCGCTTGAGGGCTTCCAGTTCTTCAACGGAGCGAGGCCAATCCTCCCGCAGCAGCCGTGACAGCGCGCGGTCGGCCAGCAGTCGCCCGCCGGTCTGGCACTGCGGGCAATAGTTGGTTTCGTTGGCGCGGTAGCGAATCCGCTGGATCTTGGAGCCGCAGTCCGGGCAGGGCTGGCCGTAGCGGCCATGGACGGCCATGCCTTCGCGAAATGCGGTCACCTTCTCTGGGAATCCGCCGGCGGCTTCGGTGCGGAGGTGGTCGGTCCATTCGGTCAGCACGTCGCGGATCGCCTGGGGCAGGCGTCGAGCCTCGGCATCGGTAAGCTTCAGCGTGAGCGCCACCGGCGAAAGGCGCGCGCGATGCAGAATCTCGTCCGAATAGGCGTTGCCGATGCCGCTGAAGAGGTGCGGATCGGTGAGAGCGCGCTTGAGAGTGTGATTGGCCGACCTTAGCATAGCGGCGAAAGCCGATTCTGAAGCGCTCAGTGCGTCGATGCCGCCGGCATCTAACGCCGCCAATCCCACTTCCCCCGCAGCCACATGCAAAGCCGCCCGCCGTTCGGAGCCAGCTTCGGTGAGCGTGAGGACGCCACTCGAAAACTGAAACAAGGCCAGCACGTTTCTGGGGACGGCTTTGTGGGCCGCTTTGCGCCAGTGCAGGCGGCCGGCGATCATCAGGTGCAGCACCAGCCACAAGTCGCCTTCGAGACCGATCGCGATCCGCTTACCGACGCGCCGCACTTCGCGCACTTCCCTGCCCTCGGCCAGATCGAGCGGCGGCGCGATCGACCGCAGCAGGAACGGGCTGCGCACCAGGACGCGCTCTAGGACGTGGCCCACCACACGGTCGCGCAACGCTTCGACGTATACCTCGACGTCGGGGAGTTCCGGCATGCGGCCTCAATCCCGGTGGGCCGCCGCTTCCAGGTAGGTGGCGAAATCCTCCGGCAAAAGCAGGGCGGCGAGGACGGCGATTCTTAGCATGACGATACACTATCACGGAGTTGCGCGTTGATCTGCGGCTCCAAGATTCTCTTTTCGACTTTTTCGGGCAAGCTAAAGCGTGCCCTACCAGGCCCTACAATGGTTGCTTGGCGCGTAGAAGATTCTTTGTGGATGCAGTGCGCGGGGGCGTGGCCGAACTCGCGGGCGACGGGGCCCGCCACCTGACGCGCGTGCTGCGCGTCGAGCCGGGCCAGCGCTATGAGATCTCCGACGGCCGCGCGGCGTGGCTGGCGGAAATCACCGAAGCGCGCGGGCCGCGCGTGGTGTTTCGCGTGATCGAACCCGTGGAGACGCAGGAGCTTGCGGTGCGCATCACGCTCTGCGCGGCCCTCATCAAGTTCGACCGCCTGGAATGGATGATCGAAAAGGCCACCGAGCTGGGCGTGGAGAGCATCCAGCCGGTGGAAGCCGCCCGCAGCGAAAAGGGCCTGTTCCTGGCTTCGGCGAAGCGCGCCGAGCGGTGGGTGCGCATTGCGCGCGAAGCCGCCGAGCAATCCCGGCGCCTGCGCGCACCCGAGATCCTGCCGGCAGTACGGCTGGAGGCCTGTCTGGCCGCGGGCGGGGACGCCCGGTTTCGCCTGGAAGAAGACACGGCGCCTACGCTGGCGCGCCTCCTGGCCCAAGCGCCGCCAGCCGCAAGCGAAGTGCGGCTGCTGGTGGGGCCGGAAGGGGGTTGGACCGGCGAGGAGCGGGAAGCGGCGGCACGGGCCGGATGGCTGCCAGTGTCGCTCGGCCCGCGGGTGTTGCGCGCGGAGACGGCGGCCATCGCGGCCGTGGCGGTGGTCGTCTCGGCATGCACCGCCTCCAGTCAGTACAATGAAGCAAGGGCCGGGGAAACTTCCGGGGAGCCCTCGCCAGACTAAGAGCTGGAGACCCACCCGCTCATCGATTCCCGAGGCGAACCAAAAGGTGAAGTTCGATTACTGCTTGATCCTGATCTTTTTTTGCGTCCAGTGGCGCATCTCGGCGTTGTGTCTGCGCGCCGGCGCTGGCAGGCTGAGCGAGCGGCGGATGGCGCTGCTCGGTGCAGGCGTGCTGGCCTTCGATGGCCTGATTGCCTTCGGCTATTTCTGCACCTTTTACGAGAGGGCGAACCGGCTGGGAATACCCGGCTGGCTGGCGGCGCCGGTGGGCGGCGCGGCGATGTCGTATCTGCTGGCGGCCACCGCAGTGCTGGCCATTTTTGAAGTTCTTCGCCTGGTGAGCCGCAAGCTGGGCGCGGATACGGACCCGTCGCGGCGGCGCATCATTCAGACCGGCGGTGCGGGCCTGATGGCCTTGCCCTTTGCCGCCCTCGGTTACGGCGTGTTCATCGAGCGGCTGGCCTTCCGGGTGCGCGAGGTGGATGTGCCGCTGGCCGGTCTCGCCGCCGATCTGGATGGGCTGCGGGTGCTGCAGTTGAGCGACATTCATCTGAGCGCCTTCCTCAGCGAAACGGAACTGGCCCGGGTGGTGGATGCGGCGCGCGAGTTGCGGCCGCATCTGGCGGTGGTGACGGGCGATCTGATCTCTTCCCGCGGCGACCCCTTGGACACCTGCATCCGGCAACTGGCGCGGCTCAAGGCGGACCTGGGCGTATTCGGCTGTATGGGCAACCACGAACGGTACGCGGGCGCGGAGGATTACACCGCGGCCGCCGCCGCCCGGGTCGGTATCGACTTTCTGCGCCAGCGTTCGCGCGAGCTGCGTTTTGGCGGCGCAATGCTCAACCTGGCGGGCGTCGACTATCAGCGGGTGGGCGACCGCGAGTTATACCTGAAAGGCGCTGAGCGGCTGCTGATGCCGGGCGCGGCGAACGTCCTCCTGTCGCACAATCCGGACGTGTTTCCGGTGGCGGCGCGCCAGGGTTACCATCTGGTGATGGCGGGACACACGCACGGCGGCCAGGTCACGGTGGAGATTCTGGACCAGTCGATCAGCGCCGCACGCTTTTTCACCCCTTACGTCTACGGGCTGTACGGCAGCCCGCGGGCAGCGGCTTACGTGACGCGCGGGATCGGCACCATCGGAATCCCGGCGCGCATCGGAGCGCCGCCCGAAATAGCCGTGCTTCGCTTGAGGAAGGCTTAATCCGGGGCCACCGTGCGTTATCTGGTTCTGAGCGATCTTCATTCCAACTGGCAAGCGCTCGAGGCGGTCACGGCCGCCGCCGCCGGCCACTATGACCGCGCCCTGTGCTGCGGCGACCTGATTGGTTACGGCGCCGATCCCAACGCCGTGGTGGATTGGGTGCGCGCCAACTGCGCGGCGGTGATCCGTGGCAATCACGACCGGGCGTGGACAGCCGAGGAGGATCTGGGATGGTTCAATCCAGTGGCGCGCCACGCTGCACTATGGACGGGGCACGCCCTGACGCCCGAGAACGCCGCCTATGTGACTGCGCTTGCCAGGGGACCGCTGCTGGTGGACGGTTTTCAACTGGCGCACGGCTCGCCCTACGACGAGGACGAATACATGATGTCCGCCGAGGAGGCGGCGCTGGCGTTCGAATACCTGGAAACGCGCCTCGCCTTTTTCGGCCACACCCATTTCCAGGGCGGCTTCATCTGGAACCACGGGCGCGTGGAGACGATTTCCCCTTTCTGGCAGGGAGTCTACCCGGATGTGATACGAGTCGACGGGGACTGCGGCTACCTGGTGAATCCCGGCTCGGTGGGCCAGCCGCGCGACGGCGACCCGCGCGCCGCATACCTGATCTACGATTCTGAGGCGGCCGCGGTGGAGTACTATCGCGCCGAGTACGATGTGGCAGCGGCACAGCGGCGCATCCGCGAGGCGGGCCTGCCGCCCTTCCTCGCCGACCGCCTGTCTGAGGGCCGCTGAGGGCTCGTCCGGAACCGGGTCAATCGCCGTCAACCGCTCCCTGTGGTCGCGGCTCTGAAAGGCATCGGAGCCGCGACCACAGGGAGCGGACAGCGCAGTTGCTGCGGAACCCGCCCTAACCCCGTTTCTACCGCGGTTTCACGTCTCCGCAATCCGGGCCGAGGTACTTTGTTGTAGCGGAAACGTTGATCTTCATCATGCCCATTCCGCCTTCCCGGGTCATCTGCATCGATCCCTTGAAAGCGTCCGGGCTGAGCGTTTCAATCGTCATTCTGCCGGAGAATTTGCCGTTCTCCTGCGTGCATTCCACGTCAACCTCCTGCCTGGTGGGGGATGAGCTGAACAACTTGCGCCGGCAGTTCTGGCGGGTGTCGGCCCCGAGGTTGAGCGCGCGGCTCAGAGAGTCTTTATCCAGGCATACCTTGACTACTTTGGGGCCCGAAGCTTGGCCCGACCGCGCCGCCATGTTGGCTTCCATCTGCGCACGCCGGTCGGGCGACATCTGCGATAGCAGTGCATCGGGCAATTGCACCTTGGAGGTTACCGTGACCTCCCATAGGCCGGGCTTCACCGCCAGCGGCTTGATATCGGCCGCGGCGGCAATCAGCGGCAACAACAGCACGGCTCCCGTCACAATCTGTTTTTTCATAGTCCTCCGCCCGGTCCCGTGCAGGGACCGGTTACTCAGAGCATGGCATGCGGAAGCTTGGCCGCGCAAATGCAGACCGGGAAGGATGCGAGTTAATGAACAGCGCCGCCGCGCGACTGAAAGCGAGGCCTCTTCATGACCAGCAGCAGCGGCAGCATCAGCAGGAAAACCACCGCCAGCGCCAGGAACGTGTCCACGAAGGAGACCATAGCGGCCTGCCGTTGGACCATGCCCCAGATGGCCCCATATGCGCGCTGCAGAGCCGTCGCGGAGTCGCTCCCGTGCGCGACCATGTTGGCTTGCATGCCGCGCAACATCGTCCCCGTCTGCGGGCTCAGCGCGGTGACGTGCGCCCCCAGCACCTGAGTAAAGTACTGCTGGCGCCGGAACAAATAGGTGGTGGCGCTGGCAATGCCGAAGCTGCCGCCCAGGTTGCGCATCAGGTTGAACATGCTGGTGGCATTGCCCATCTCTTCCCGCGAGATGCGATCCATGGTGGCGGTGGTCAGCGGCACAAACAGCATCGCCAGCGAAGCGCCCTGGATGAACTGCGGCCAGAAGATGTCCCAGTAACCGGCGTTCAGGTCCAGCCGGCCCAGTGCGTAAAGGGTCCAGGAGGCAATGACCAGACCGCAGGCCAGCACCTTGCGCGGGTCGAAGCGGCCCAGCACGGTGCCGACCACCGGCATCATCAGAAACGATCCCAGCCCGCGGGGCGCCATGGCGATGCCGGCATCGAGCGCCGAATACCCGAGCAGCGTCTGCAGAAAAATCGGCAGCAACAGCAGGCTGCCGTAGAGCACGAAGCCGAGCACGGTCATCAGAAACACACCGGCGGCGTAAGTCCGCTCCTTGAACACGCGCAGGCGTACCACAGGGTCGCGCGTGGAAAACTCGTGAGCTATAAAAATCACCAGTGCCGCCGCCGCGACCGAAGCCAGCACGGTAATCCAGTGGGAGCCGAACCAGTCTTCCTCCTGCCCCTTGTCGAGCACGATTTGAAGCGCGCCTACCCACACCGCCAGCAGGCCGATACCCCAGTAGTCGATTCCCAAGCCGCGGCGGCGAATGTACGGCGGATCGAAGATGAACAGCCGCGTCATGACGATCGACGCCAGACCTACCGGCAGATTGATGTAGAACACCCACCGCCAGCTCCAGTTGTCCGTGAGCCAGCCACCGATCACCGGGCCGAGCATGGGCGCTACCACGATGCCGAGCCCCCAGAACGCCATCGCCTTGCCGCGGTCGCGCGGCGGGAAAGCCTCGAGCATCACCGCCTGCGAGAGCGGCTGCAGCGCTCCGCCCGTGGCGCCCTGGATCACGCGGAAAACAATCAGCATGAACAGCGACGGCGCCAGTCCGCAGAGGAACGATGCCGCCGTAAACCCGAAAACCGATGCCATCAGGATCCGCTTGCGCCCGAAGCGGCTCGCCAGCCAGCCGGTCATGGGCAGGACCACCGCGTTCGCCACCAGGTAAGAAGTCAGCGCCCACGCCGCTTCGTCCACGCTGACCGAAAGACTGCCCGCGATATGCGGTAGAGACACGTTGACCACGGTCGTGTCCAGCACCTCCATGAAGGTGGCGAACATAACCGCAACGGCTACAATCCACGGGTTGATGTGCGGAACCTGCGCGCTTTCAGACGACATCCCGGCCTATGTTTTCTTTTTAGCACGGGCCGAACGGCGTCCGCCAGCAACCGCCTGCACAGGGCCGGTGGCGCCGCCGGGGAGAGGCGCAGAAATTGCCGGCAAGATGGGCGTGTTGAGGCATCGAGAGCGCTGCCCGGTGCTGCTACAATAGGGTCGAATTGCCGGTCTGGCACACCCGTCTGGCGCGTTGCTCGTGGATCGGCATAGCTTAAGAAATGAAACGGTAGGCCCTATCATGCGCACAATCCATCTGCTTGCTGCCGCTGCCGCGCTGCTTACGCTGGTCTCTTGCAGCCGGGATCCCAACGTCGTGAAGCGGCGCTACCTGGAAAGCGGCAACCGGTACTTCGACAAAGGCAAGTACAAGGAAGCCGCCATCATGTACGCGGATGCGTTGCAGAAGGACCGCCTGTGGGGACCGGCTCACTACAAACTGGGGCTCACCTGGATCAGGACCGGTAATTTGGGCGGCGCCGTCAGCGAGCTCCATAAGGCCATCGAGCGCCTGCCGAACGATTCCCCGGACCATTGGGATGCGACCGTCAAAATATGCGAGATCTATCTGGCGGCGGAGCAGACCCGCGACAATTCCGCCATGATGGCGGAAACCGAAACCTACATCAAGCAGCTGCTGGCGCGCGATTCGAACTCTTACGACGGGCACCGGCTCACTGGCGATTTCGATTTCGTCCGTGCGCAACAGGCTCTCAAAACGGGCCGCCAGGACGAGTACACCGGCCTGCTGGACGCCTCGGAAGCCGAATACGAAAAGGCGGCTGCCATCAAACCTGGTGAGGTCGGGGTTGCCATGCAAATGGCACGGCTGGCCGCCGAGAAGAAGAAGTTCGACGAAGCGGAAAAGATCTACCGGCAACTGATCGACAAGGACAAGACCTACCAACCCGCTTACAACGAGCTGTATCGCTTGCAGGTCCTGTTCGAAAAGAAGATGGACGCAGGCGAGCAGACTCTGAAGCTCGCCTATCAGAACAATCCCAAGACATACAGTTTTCTGACATCGCTGGCTTTACACTACAGCGTTGAGGGCCGCCGGGACGACATGATCAAAGTGCTGCAGCAGATCAAGTCCTTGAAGGATTTTCCGGATGGATACCTGGTGGTGGGCGACTTTTACCGGCGGGTGGGCGACCCCGATACGGCGACTAAGGAGTATCGTGAGGGGCTGTCGCAGGATCCCAAGCGGAAGCTCATCTACCAGAAACGCATCGTGGAAGCTTTGATGGCGAAAGGGAAGGCAGCCGAGGCCGAGGATATCAACCGCCAGATCTTGAAGGACAACCCGCAGGACAGTTTCGCCAAGGAAATCGAGGGCAGTTTGTTGCTGGAGCGGGGCGATATCGCCACTGCCATGGCGGACCTGCAGGGAGCGGCCATGGCCGACCCAAACAATCCCGTCAACCATTACCGGCTGGCCCTGGCGCATAAGGCACGCGCGTTAGCCGACAGCGCCGTCGCTGCCGGCGAACTGGAACAGGCCCGCCAGGAACTTGAAAGAGCACTGGCGCTCCGTTCCGACTTCGTCTTGGCCCGCCTGGAACTGGCGCGGCTGGAAATCGCCAAGGGAGATTTCGAGGCCGCGATGAAGACGGCCGAAAAGGCGCTGGAGAGCGACCGGTCGAACCTGTCCGCCCGGATCATCGAAGCGGCGGCGCTGCTGGCGCAGAGTAAGACCAAGGAAGCAAGAGTACTGCTGGAGAGCCTGCGCGTCCAGATTCCCAACTCGCCCGACGTGGTCTTTCAATTGGGCGCGGTCAGTCTGGCCGAGAAGAAGTATAAAGAGGCCGACGAAGAATTCCGGCGCAGCTACGAACTGAGCCCGAACAATATCCGCGGCATGGGCGGGCTGGTGGAGAGCGATTTGCAGCAGAACAAACCGGATGTCGCCATCCAAACGCTCAAAGCGGAACTCGCCAAGAACACCGACCGGGCCGAGATGAAGCTGTTGCTGGCCAACGTGGAAGTGAGGGTAGGCAGGTTCGATGACGCCATCGCCGACTACCAGGAGATTGTGAACAAGCTTGGTAAGGCCTCCAAGGCGCGGGCCCAGATCTACGTTCGGCTCGGCGAAGCTTACCGCCGCAAAGGAGACCCCGCCGGCGCCGTCCAGGCGTTCCAGAAGGCCCGCGAGATTCTTCCGGACGACGTGATTGTGCTGAGTTCGCTGGCACTGGTGCTCGATGCCGCGCAGCGCTGGAGCGAGGCCATGCAGGTATACGAAGCCACCATAAGGCTCGCGCCCAACAACGGCGTCAGCCTGAATAACGACGCGTTTCTGATCGCGGAACATGGCGGCGACCTGGATCAGGCACTCACCCGAGCGGAACGCGCCACGCAATTGCTGCCCAACTACCCCGAAGTGTCCGATACGCTGGGCTGGATCTACCTGAAGAAGAACTTGAGCGATCAGGCACTTGAGATCTTCAAGAACAACGTGGCGAAACAGCCGAACTCTTCCACTTACCGCTATCACCTGGGCATGGCCTGGTACCAAAAGGGCGACAGGACGCAAGCGCGCCAGGCACTTCTCGAGGCGCTGAAGTACAATCCTCCCGCGCCCGAGAAACAAAAAATACAGGAACTGCTGGCCAAACTCTGAACCCAGCCGTGGCCGCCGCAGGTAGGACAGACGATCGCCTTTTGTCGTCTGTCAGGCGGCGCGCACCTTGCCGAGGCGCGACAGACGACACAAACCGATCGTCCGTCCTACCTCGAACAGCCTGTTACTCCGCCAGCTTCGCCAGTTCGTCCAGGCTTAAGCGGCCGGTGTAAATGGCCATGCCGACCGCCGCGTTCACGTTCATATCGAGCAGGGCCCGCACCTCTTTGAGAGTGGTGATGCCGCCGGCCGCGGTAAGTTCGAGCGTGGTGGCCTTGCGCAGGCGGCGAAACCACGCGAGATCCGTGCCTTGCATCATGCCTTCCCGGTCCACCCAGGTACAGAGGAAGCCGCTGCAGTAGGGCTCGAGCAAACCCAGCATCCGCTCGGCGGTGAACCCCGTGGTTTCCTGCCAGCCTTTAACCACGATGCGGCCGTCTTTCGAATCGGCCGCGATCAGGAGCCGTTCGCGGCCGATGGCGCGCCCGAGCTCGCTCAGGAACGCCTCATCGATTCCTCGCGGAGTGAAGGCCGCGGTACCCACGATCACCTTGTGCGCGCCCTGTTCGATGAGCGCCCGCGCGCGCTCCACGGTGCGCACCCCGCCGCCCACGCGCGTCACCGCCCGCGCCGCCAGCAGGCGCACCAGATCCTCATTAGAGCCGCGGCCCATGGCGGCGTCCAGATCGATCACCTGGATTTCGGGAAACGCCGCAAACCGGCGCAGCATCTCTCCGGGCGAATCGGCTTCGAGTACCTTCTCGCGGCCCTGCACCAGTTGCACCACTTTGCCGTCCATCAGATCGATGCAAGGGAAGATCATTCCGTCAGCCTCACCGGAATGCCGTGCCGGTCGAGCTCTTCTTTCAACTGGTTCACGGTGTAAGTTCCGTAGTGGAAGATGGAGGCCGCCAGCGCCGCATCGGCGCAGCCCTCCGTCAGCACGCGCACGAAATGTTCCGGCTTGCCCGCGCCGCCGGACGCGATGATGGGGATTCGCGTGGCGGAGGAAACCGCGCGCGTCAGCTCGCAATCGAAGCCATCCTGGACGCCATCGGTATCCATGGAGGTGAGCAGGATTTCGCCCGCGCCCAGTGCTTCTCCCCGCGCCGCCCATTCGATGGCGTCCAGGCCCTCATCGTCGCGGCCGCCGCGCGTGAACACGTGCCACCGTCCGGGCGCATGGCGCCGTGCATCGATCGCCAGCACCACCGCCTGAGCGCCGAATTCCCGGCTCAGTTCGGTGATCAGCTCCGGCCGCCGCACCGCGGCCGTGTTGACGGAAACCTTGTCGGCGCCTGCCATCAGAATGGCGCGCGCATCCGCCACCGAGCGAATGCCGCCGCCCACCGCCAGCGGGATAAACACTTTCCGCGCGGTGCGCGCCACCACGCCTGCCATGATTTCGCGCGCATCGCTGGACGCGGTGATATCGAGAAACACCAGCTCGTCGGCGCCGTCGCGGTTATACCGCTCCGCCAGTTCCACCGGGTCGCCGGCATCGCGCAGGTTCACGAAGTTGACGCCCTTCACCACGCGGCCGCCGGTGACGTCGAGGCACGGAATGATCCGTTTTGCCAGCATGAATAATCCGCGCCGCTCGCCGGAGAGGGAGCGGCCTTCTTCACATCTCCACAAAGTTCTGCACAATCTTCAATCCGACCGGCCCGGACTTCTCCGGATGGAATTGCACGCCGAACACATTGCCCGCCTCCAGCACCGCGGTGTATGGGGCGGCGTAGGTGCAGATCGCCGCCGCGCGGGCGTCCACCGGCACGTAATAGCTGTGCGCGAAGTAGACAAACGGCCTGCCCGGCAAATCCCGCACCAGCTTCGATTCGGTTTTCACTTCCAGCTCATTCCAACCCATGTGCGGCACGCGTGCGCCACTTGAGAACCGGCGCACAGAGCCGGCAAACAGTCCCAGGCCGCGCACCTCCGGCGCTTCTTCGCTGGTTTCAAACAGCGCCTGCAAACCAAGGCAGATCCCCAGAAACGGCACGCCGGCGCGGATGCGCTCCACGAGTGCCGCACGCACGTCCAGCGCGTCCAAGGCCCGCATCATCTGGCCGAAGTGGCCCACGCCGGGAAGCAGGATCTTGTCCGCCTGCCGCAAGCCTTCCCGATCCCGCACCAGCGTGTAGGCGCAGCCCAGTTCCGCCAGCGTGTTCTCGACCGACCGCAAATTGCCGGCTCCGTAATCGAAGATGGTGATCATGAAAACTCCGTGGTGCGGGCAGCCATGCCTGCTGTGTCGGCATTCGTGCCGACATTTCCTGGAGTCCGCGGATCGAAGAAACGTCGAGACGACTCTCGACGCTGCACGCAAGACTGCGTGCGCCACAGCGGCTTCACAGCAGCCCCTTGGTCGAGGGCAGTTGCCCCTTCAGCCGCGCATCTTTCGAGCAGGCGTACTTCATCGCCCTGGCCCAGCATTTGAAAATCGCCTCGACTTTGTGATGGCTCGACCGGCCATACATCACCTTGGCGTGCAAGTTCGCGCCCGCGTGATTCACAAAGCCACCGAAGAAATCTTCCAGCAGCTCAGCCTGCAAATCTCCCACCAGCCGTACCCGCACCAGGTCTTTGTAGACCAGCGCCGGCCGGCCGCCCAGGTCCACCGCCACCACCGCCAGCGTTTCATCCATCGGCAGCACAAAATACCCGGCGCGATTGATGCCTCTGCGGTCGCCCAGCGCCCGCGCGAAAAGCTGGCCGAGCACGATACCCACGTCTTCCACCGTGTGGTGCTGGTCGACGTCCAGGTCACCTTCGGCGTGGAGCTTCAGGTCGAAGCCGCCATGCTTGGCGAACAGTTCCAGCATGTGATCGAAAAAGCGGATGCCGGTCGATATCTCATAGCGGCCCCGGCCGTCGATTTTCAGCCGGCCGGCGATGCGCGTCTCTTTCGTGTCGCGGCGAATGGCGGCCTGTCTCATGTCGCGAATACCTCTTCGAGATAGTTGATGTCGTCGACAATGGCGTACGCGCCCTGCTCCTGAAACAAAAACACCAGGTCGATGTAGAGCGGGTTGGCAGGCGCTGCAATCCCGATGAACGGCGCGCCCGCCGCGCGCGCGCATCGCGCGTCATCCACCGTGTCGCCCACGTAGTAAGCCTTCGCGCCGAAATTCTCCTCCAGTATTTGCAGCAGGCCCTCCGGGTCTGGCTTGTGCCGCTGCACCTCATGCATGCCGATAATGGGCGAAAACTCGAGCTCCGGCGCGAACCGCCGCAGGGTCAGCTCGGCTTCCCACTTCTGCCGCCCCGTGAAGAGCGCGAAGCGAAAGCTCTGGTTGAGCCGCTCCAGCATCCCCGGCCGCGCCACCCACTGCTCGCGCAGTATCAGGCCGTCCGTTCCGTCCCCGTGGAAAATGGACTGGAAATACGCCTTCACTGCTTCAAATTGTGCATCGACGCCCGCTTCGGTGACGATATGGTGCGACAACTTCCAATCGTCATTCCAACCGCCCTGGTTCTTGAACTGCTGAATCTCGGCTGGCGTGAGCCGGCGGCCGGTAAAGTGCTCCACCGTGTGCGCGATGGTTTCGCGGTAGGATTCCGTGACGTCCACCAGCACGCCGTCCATGTCGAAAATCAGGCTCGGTTGGCTCATCGTCGCCAGATCTTCTCGAGCTCCGCCAGCAAACGCCTGGTCTGCTCGCGTGTGCCCACCGTGATGCGGACGCAGCCGGGCGCTTCGTAGCTGCGGTCGCGCACCAGGATGGCCTGTGCGCCCAGCGCATCACGCACCTCCAGCGCGCGCGCGCCAAAACTCCCCAAAACAAAATTCGCCGAACTGGGAACGTAGCGGATGCCCAACTTTTCGAGGCCGTAGCAAAGCAGTTCCCGCGCGGCCAGCACCTCGGCCACGTAATTCCGGATGTAGTCCGCATCCGCCACCGCCGCCTGCGCCGCCAGAACCGCCAGCGAGTTCACACTGTATGGCGACTGCGCCTTGTGCAGGTAGCGAATGTTCGCCTCGTGCGAAAACAGGCAACCCAGCCGCATGCCCGCCATGCCGAACACCTTGGAAAACGTGCGGCTCACGAACAGGTTCGGAACGCGCTCGATTTCGCCGAGCGCCGTGACGCCGCTGAACTCGTAGTATGCTTCATCCACCAGCACCGCGGCTTTGCGCGCGCGGCGCAGAATGCGCTCGATTCCCAGCAGCGAAACGCCCGTTCCCGTTGGATTATTCGGATTCGCCAGCAGGATGCCGCGCGTGTCCGGCGTGATCGCCTCCAGCAGCGTCTCGAGCGGAAACTCCATGCCCGGCGGCGCGTATTCCACTTCGCGAATCCGCGCGCCCGCCACTTCCGCGTAGAAGCGGTACATGGCGTAAGCGGGCTTCAGCAGCAGCACCTCCTGGCCGTCATCCACATAGGTGTTGATGAAAACCTGGATCGCCTCATCGGTACCGTTGGTGAAAACGAACTGCTCCGGCCGCACGCTGAAATAGCCGGCAATGGCCTGCTTGGCCTCGCCGTATTCGGGATACACGGCCAGGCTGGCGGCATCCAGCGCACCGCTGAGCGCTTCGATCACGCGCGGCGAGCAGCCCACCGTGTTTTCGTTGAAGTCCAGCCGCAGCTTGCCCGCCCGCCCAGCGGTGGGCGGCGAATAAGGAGCCATGGCAACCACCGCCGGCCGCGGCTGAATAGCGCCTCTCGGCAACCTGGGCGGTCTACCGGGCATGCGTCCGCACCTCCACCGATCGGGCGTGCGCCTCCAGTCCCTCGGCGCGCGCCAGGGTGACGATCGCGGGCGCCAGTCGCGCCAGGCCTGCCCCGCTCAATTGCTGCACCGAAATCACCTTCACGAAATCCGTCACCGCCAGGCCGCCCCGAATGCGGGCCGCTCCGCTGGTGGGCAGCACGTGATTCGGGCCGGACGCATAGTCGCCCGCCGCCTCGGGGCTGAACGGCCCAACGAAGACGCTGCCTGCGTGTTCTATCCCAGGCAGCAGCCGCGCATCCGGTATGCTCAAGTGCTCCGGCGCGAAGCGATTGGAAAGTTCGACCGCCTCTTCCAAGGACCGCACCAGCACGATGGCCGAGTTGCGCGCGATCGATTGCGCCGCCACGGCAGCGGTCGGGAGCGTGGCGAGCTGCCGGTCCACTTCTTTCGCCACCGCCGCCGCCAGACGCCGCGAGGTGGTCAGCAGCACGGCCGAAGCGTCCACATCGTGTTCCGCCTGCGCCAGCAGATCGGCAGCGAGAAAGCGCGGATCGCCCTCGGCCGCGATAATCAGAATCTCGGTTGGCCCGGCCACGAAGTCGATGCCCACTTCTCCCGCCAGCAGCTTTTTCGCCGCCGCCACGTAGATGTTGCCCGGCCCCACGATGCGGTCCGCCTTGGGCACGGTGCGCGTGCCGTATGCAAATGCCGCGATGGCTTGTGCACCGCCCATCTCAAATACGCTGGTCACGCCCACCATCGCGGCAGTGCCCCACACCTGGTCCACGGGTTTGGGCGAGGCCACGCAGATGTTCGCGACACCCGCCACCTGCGCCGGCACCACCGTCATCAGAATGGTCGATGGCAGAGGATACCGCCCGGCCGGAATATAAGCGGCAACCGTGCTCAGGGGCCGCACCACCTGCCCCACGCGCACCCCGCCCGATTGCCGCATCCAGTTCCGCGGCATCTGCCGCCGTGCGAAATCGCGAATGTTCGCGGCCGCGGTCCGCACCGCACGGCGGAATTCCGGGCTGAGCCGCCGCCGCGCCGCTGCCAGTTCCGCTTCGGAAACGCGCACCGTGCGCCGCGCTAATCCGTCGAACTTGCGCGCGTATTCCACCAGCGCCTTGTCGCCGCGCCGGCGGACGTCTTCCAGGATGGGCCGCACCACGGCCTCCGCCGCATCCATCCGCGCCGCGCGCCGCCGCAGCAGCGCGCCGGCATCCTCGCTTTTGATAATCCGAATCACAGCACGATCTTGTTGAGCGGGTATTCTACGATTCCCTGCCCGCCCGCCTGCTTGAGCCGCGGAATGATGTCGCGCACCGTCGATTCATCCAGGATGGTGTTCACCGCCAGCCAGTCCTCGTCGCTGAGGTGCGAAATGGTGGGCCGCTTCAACGCCGGCAGCACCGCCAGCACCGCCGTCAGGTTGTCCTGGTGCACGTTCAGCATCAGCCCCACTTTGCCCAGTGCGTTGATCGCGCCCTGGAGCAGCATCGTCATGTCTTCCAGCTTGCGCCGCTTGGCCGCGTCCGCCCACGAATCGCGGTTGGCGATCAACTGCGTGTTCGATTCCAGCACCGTATCGATGATCTTCAGGTTGTTGGCGCGCAGCGACGAGCCGGTCTCCGTCACTTCCACGATGGCATCGGCCAGCACCGGCGGTTTCACTTCCGTGGCTCCCCAGCTAAACTCCACTTTCGCCGTCACGCCATGCCTCGCCAGGTAGCGCCGCGTGGTTTCCACCAGTTCGGTGGCGATAACCTTGCCTTCCAGGTCCTTCACGCTGCGGAACGGCGAAGCCTCCGGCACCGCCAGCACCCAGCGCACCTTGCCGAAACTCTGTTTGGCGTAGATCAGGTCCGCCACCGCTACCACCTGGGCGCCGTTCTCTTCGATCCAATCGCGGCCGGTGAGGCCCGCATCGAGAATGCCGTCCTCCACGTAGCGCGCCATTTCCTGCGCCCGGATCAGCATGCACTCGATTTCCGGATCGTCGATGCCGGGGAAATACGACCGGCTGCTGGTCGTGATGACATACCCGGCGCGCCGGAACAGATCCACCGTGGCGTTCTCCAGGCTGCCCTTGGGGATGCCCAGTTTCAGCTTCACGCTTTGCCTCCGTAGACCGCTTTGGGGTCGTAAGTCTGCGGCTCCGCCACTTTCCAAACGCCGGAATCCAGGCGCCGGAAGAAGCAGCTTTGGTAACCTTCGTGGCAGACGCCGGGCCCCTGCGCCTCCACCTTCACCAGCACCGCGTCGCGATCGCAATCGGTCGAAATCTCTTTCACCAGCAGCCGGTGGCCCGAGCTTTCTCCCTTCAGCCACAGCTTCTGCCGCGCGCGGCTCCAGAAGGTCGCGAATCCGCTTTCCACCGTCTTGCGGAACGCTTCCTCATTCATGAAGCCCACCATCAGCACGCGGCCGCTCAAGTGGTCCTGGATGACGGCAGTAACCAGCCCGCCGGATTTTTCGAAATCGAGAGTCATCGTAAAAACAAAAAAAGCCCGCCGTTTTCGCGGCGGGCGTCCTTTCCATTCGTCTGGTGGAAATTATTGCAGCGCCCGTCGCGTGGAATGATGATGATGATGCCGCGCGAAGGTGACGCTTGCCATAAGCCAGTAGTGTAACACAGCGGCAGATGGCCATATTTGAGGACGTAAATCGCTAGCGTGTGCCCGCCAAAGGTAGGACAGTCGATCGGTTTTTGTCGACTGTCGTCCCCCCGCAGTGGCAGGCCGCAAAGACCGATGGCCTGTCCTGCCTTAGTGCCCGCCACGCGCGGGAGCGGAAGCTATGTCCAGCGTGACTATAATGCCAGGGTCGATCGGAGCGCCGCGTCGACTTCCTTCATCCTGCTGAAAGCCCCAATGCCACGATCGATCTCCGAATAGTGAATGGTGGCAAGGTTGTCGGTCATGATTACCGAGTCCATCAACAGGCCGGATGGATCGCCTTCCCTGTCGACCCGCACGACTACTCGGCCCGGATGTCCGGCACGAGCCATATTGCTTGTGATCATAGCCACGATCGTCTGGGGCAGTTCCCGGTCTGATCCGTCCGCCTGAACAACCAGATGTTCGCAGGTTGGAGTCCGGAAACAGGACCAGGACGATTTCACCGCGACGGCAGGTCATCGTAAACAGCCATTTCGGGACGATCCCAATCTTCGGCAAACGCGGCCAGGCGACGGCGTAAATCGGCAGCTTGAGGTTTCTCAATGCCTCGCCCAGGAAGGTTGACCGGCTCAGCCGGACGAACCCACGTCACGATCACGCGCGAACCTTCAGCTTCCGTCAGAGGCTCCGCCAACTCCACTTTGCCGTTGCGATAGATTCCTTCTACCGACTTCACCATCACCCTAGTATCCCGCGTCGCACGTAGCGTCGTCCAGGGCCGGCCGCTGAGGGGTCGCGCAAAGGGGGACGGGTCGCGCAAAGGGGGACGGCCTGAACTGCGCAATCGAGGCTGCCTGTAATTGGGAGTTTCTAGCCTTCCCCCAACAATGCACAGCGGCCATGCCCGCCGGAATTACTGTCCACTTTGGTAAGCACATACGTACTACACGGTGCCAGGAACCCCAATTAACCTTGGTTAGCTTGCCGGGGCTGCCCTCGGCCGATAATCTTGTGCCCGAGGAGCAAATCTGATGACGTTATTGACTTCGCTTTGGAAAGATGATCAAGGGCAGGACCTGATCGAATACACCCTGCTCATGGCTTTTGTGGCCCTGGCTTCAGCGGCCCTCTTTATCGGCGCCGGCGGCAGTGTTCAAGGCATCTGGAGCACAACCAACTCCCAACTGGTCGCCGCCAACTCGTCGGCGTCCTAAGAATGGCCGGCGGTTTGTCTCCTTCGCTCACGGCGAAGGAGAGCGCCTTGCGCTTGGTACTTTGATCAAGCGATCGACGAGGCGTAAAAGCAGCCGGTGGAGGTACCAATGAGTTTTGATATATGGGCAGTGCCGTTGTCGTTCACGTGCTTGGTGCTGATGTTTGCGTACATTGCCAACGAAGCCGCCAGGCTCGTCCTCGACTCTCGAAAGAAGCGTAAGACCTTGTATCGTTTGTCAGCGGCAAGTATCCAGTTGATTCATGCAAACGGTGCACTTGTCACCGGCGAACCGTTACTTAACGACCCAGGGCCGCACAGCATCGCCGAGGACTACCCAGATGCTATCCCCAGCCCCCACCGAGCCGCTGGCCCAGACTCATGCTGTACCTGGCGTGCCTGGAGCACCCCGAAGGGCTTCCCGGAACCGCAGAGAGTCGCTCGCCGAACCAGCAGGGAGCCGGCGGCTGCTTCGCCGCCTGCAGGGATGAGGCGGGGATCGAAAAGACTGGTGCACGGCCGTTGGAGCAGGGCTTTGGCGAGTCCGCGACCGCTAAGCTCCTGCGCCGATGAGCATCCCTCCAGCCAACGCCAGATCGCCCGCACCAATCGGCGTTCGCCCAAGCAAGGCCGCGTCGACGGCGTCGTCTCCAACGTGTCCGAGTTCGCCAAGGCCTTCGCCTGCAAACCGAGCCATCCGATGGTGCATGCCAGCGTCTGCCATGTGTGGTGAGCATTCCGCGGAGATTTCCCGAGTCCGGTAGTGTCCAGAGGTCAGGAAAGTACCACAACCGAAGTGTGCGCGCTAACGCATACTTTCGCGGGTCTTGTTCTGAGGGGGGCCCAGGCCTATTGTCAGGTAGAACAGGAGCGAACGATGAGTCAAAGCTGCAAGGTCTGCCTGGTAGAACACGATGAGGAGATCCACGCCGCCACCAATCGCGTCCACACGTGGTTCCGTGATCAGGTCACGCAAGGCTTGGGGGACGCAACGGATGCCCCGATGCTGAGCGAGGGTGAAGAACTCGGCGTGTCCCAACTAAACGCCGCCTGAATGGCTTCGGTGCGTGGCGCAGGCCAACGGCAGAGCGTGAGCACCGCAGAGAAATGTCGGGAAGAATCTCGAAACAGCACGCAGGAATACGTGCGCCACGTTGGCACATTCAGCAGTGCGCCACCGCGTTCGTCACGTTCTGGCCCGTGCGGTCTTCGATCGTCACCGTTACCTGCATCTCCTTCTTATTCCGCACCACAGTGACAGTGAAGGTTTGGTTCTGATGGTTGGCGCGCAGCGTGCTTGTGATATCGTGCGAGCTCCCGACGTGCGTGTCGCCGATCTTGGTGATCACGTCGCCGGCTTTGATGCCGGCCTTTTCGGCGGCGGAATTCTTCACCACCGATTTCACCAGGACGCCCTCTTTCACGCCCAGGAATTCGGCGAACTGCGGCTCTTCTCCCAGGCCTTCGCCATCGATTCCCAACCTGCGCGACGGCGTGATGGTCATGATGTGCGGCATGTCGAATGGCTGCATCGGCGGCATGGACGGCATTTCAAACGTGGGCGGGTTGCCAAACACGTTAATGTCGAGGTCGGGCGAATCTAACGAAAAGCTCTTGCGAGCCTCTACCGTCGCCGTCAAGGTCACCGGGGCGCCGTTCCGCCACACGCCCACCTTCACCTGGCGCCCGGCCGGCGTCTCGTGCACCAGCCGTTGAAACTGCGTCATGCCTTCCACCGCCTGGCCGTTGTACTCCAGCACCACGTCACCTTGCTTGATGCCGGCTTTGTCCGCCGGGCCGCCTTCGGTCACGCTGCTGATTTCCACGCCACGGTCTTCCTTGAGCTTCAATGCCTTGGCGCGCTCGGAATCCACGTCCACCACGCCTACCCCGAGATAGCTGCCGCTCGCCATGACAATCGTGGTCGCGCGCGCGCGTGGCGTCGGATTCTGCGCCCACGTGGCCGGCGCTACGGCGCCACCCGCCAGCAACGCAACTGCCCATACCCAATTGGTCGTCATATTCACCTCACCCCTATCGCCTTTTGATAAATATCGTGCCGCCCGCGCCGGAAATGCGCAGCACCGGTCCGCCGCCGTTGACAGCGCCCTGCGCTACTACGCGGCTGCCCACGCGTGTCACCGGAATCGCCGGAAAATCGGATACGATCCGGCGCAGCGTGTCCGCCATCCGGTTCTCGGCGCGAATGGTCACACCCTGGTTAGACGGGATGACCACCGTGATGTCACCACCCGTCGTCGCCAGAAACGAATCGCCCAGATGCGCGCCCGTCAAGTCGGCCACAATACTGCCGAGCGACGTGGAAACCCGCATCGGCCCCGTCACGCTGCTCAACCGGATGCCGCCCGAAGCGGATTGGCATTCGAAGCCGCCCTGCGCCGCACCCAGTTGGACCGGCCCGGCCAGGTTGCGCACAGTCACCGTGCCGCCGGCCTTTTCGATGGCCACTTCGCCGCCGCCGGTGATCGCGGTCACCGCCCCGCCCGCCAGGCGGACGCGGATGTTGCCGGCCGCGGTCTGCGCGCGCACGCCGCGTCCCACCTCTCCCACCACAATATCGCCGCCATATGTTTCCAACACCGCATCGCCGCGCACGGTCTTCAAGGTGATCTTGCCCCCGCCGGTCAGGCACCGCAGCCGCCCGCGCACTTCGCCAATGCGCACATCGCCGCCGCCCGTCGTCACCGTGCAGGGGCCGCCAATCCGGTCCACCGACACTTCCCCGACACGCGATTCCACGACCAGCTCACCTTCGATTCCGGTGGCCTCCACGGAGCCATCGGAGTTGACGATCCTGGCCATGCTGAGCGCCGGCGCCGTCACCATGATGCGCGCCCGGATCGGGCCGCCCGGCGCCGTCAGGATCGCGTACTCTCCACGCCTGACCTCAAGCGGTGCGCGGACCAGGATGCTCCGCGCCTCGGCCTCGGACCGCGCCGCCACGCTCAACCGCACGGTGTAGACAAACGATCTCCCAGCCCCGCCCTGCAAAGTCACCGGCCCATGACCGTTGATGCGCAGCCGCGGCGCCGCCGGTAAGGTTCCCCGATAGGTTAGCGCCCAGCCGCCGGGTTCCCGCTCCAGCGCATCCTGGCACGCTCCGCCCAGCGGCAGCATAGCCAGCAGGGCCGCCACACTAGAAAGTGCCGATCGACGCATTCATTTCCTTCAAAGCCTTTTCACACTTGGAACGTACGTAGCCGTTGTCTTCCTTCTGCACCAGGTTCTGCAGCATGCCCACAATGGCGTCGTCGCGCCGCAACGTCAGCAGGTCCACCGCCTGCATGCGTACCGCGTCGTTCTCGTCGAACTGGAGCGCCTGGGACAGTACGCCTCGCACCGGCGGTTCGGCCGCCAGCGGCTTCAAGCCCTCCAGCGCCTTCAGCCGCACGCCCGGGTTGGAATCGTGCAGCAGCGCGTTCATCAGCGCCGCGCGAACTTCATCGGAGCCGGCGCGGTCCTTGAGCAATCCGACCGATTCCACCCGCACACCCGGATCGTCCTCTTCATGCGCCCCCGCCAGCACCAGCTTCTGAATATCCGGGTTGTCGATAGTTCCGTAGACCTCGCGCCGCCTGGTTTCGTCGTACGCGATCCGCACCCGGCCGGAGCTGTCCGGCTGCGCCGAGCGCACATTGACGAATACCCCTTCCGACGGGGCGAAGGATGCCGTGGAAACTCCGGAGCCCGCGGGCACCAGCCTCGCGGCGAAGAAACCGATCGCGATCAGCGCCGCTGCGCCCAGCGGCTGCCGCCAGCGTGTGAAACCGGTCAACGTGACGCCCGCCGCTTCCCACCATGACTTCCAGGGCCGCGCCGCCGGCTCGGCGGCCGCGCCGCGCACCGCCGCCGCCAGGTCCGCCCGGCAATCGGCCAACAGGGAAGCCGGCGCTTCCATCCGCCGCCGGTCCAGCGCCGCCGCCAGCGTCCGCGCCGCCTCCATCTGGCGCGCGCAAGCGCTGCACTCGTGGATGTGCGCCTCGGCCTGGTCTTCTTCTTCCGGCGTCAGCTCGCCGTAATAATAGAGCGGAATCAGCTTCTTCACCGCATCGCAAGTCATACTAAGTCTCCCAATAGCGTGCGCATCTTCTGCGTGGCACGGAAGAGGCAGTTCTTTGCCGCCTCTTCGGTCGTTCCCAGAATCTCCCCGATGTTGCGCAACCGCAAACCCTGGTAATGGCGCAGCTCAAAAACCATCCGCTCGCGCGGCGTCAAATCCTCCAGCGCGTCGTCGATCCGCCGCCCCAACTGCCGGTTCCACGTCACCCGCTCCGGATTCGCCGCCGCCGACTCTTCCTCGTACCCGTCGGTCCGGTCAATCACACCTTCGGCCGTCTCCACCACTGCCGATTCCTCTTTCCGCACCTTCCGCTTGCGTAACTGGTCCAGGCAAATGTTCGTCACGATGCGGTACAGCCAGGTGTGGAAGCTGCAGTCGAAGCGAAACGCATGCAGGTTCCGATACACCCGCAGGAACGCCTCCTGGTACACGTCGCGCGCGTCTTCCGGCGAGCGCAACAGGTTCATGGCGAGCCGGAGCACACTCTGGTCGTAGGCGCGAACCAGTTGCTCAAAGGCGTCCTGGTCCCCGCGCTGCGCTGCCCGAACCAGCGAATCCACGTCGGGACTCACCCGGGCCCCGGCCGTTCCGGCTGCGTCCTGCATAAACCGGCTGATGCCGCGCTGCTAACTCCCGTTCTTTCTCCTAAGCCATTCGACGCGCCCGTATCCAAAATGTCACGCCCAGTCCGGCACAGTTGCCAATCTACCACTCCGGGAAAGACCTGAGGCACAAACGAAAAACCGCAGGGCATAGAACGATCCTTGCCGCCCAGCTTCGCCGCCACTTCCCCCGCGGTTGGCTGATCACACCCAACCCGTTGCGCGAAAAGCCCCGGATGATGGTGCTCACTCGCCTCAACTATACTCAAATTGACGATATTCTCGACAGTTCGCTGTGGAATGCCGTTTGCAATGATAGGGGCCGAACTGCTGCGCCCTGGCTGCAAGGAGGCTGCGTCCCTTGGACAACGAGACCATTACCATTATCGATAACCGGACGAATCAGAGCTACACACTGCCGATCTACCGCGGCACGATTCGCGCCATGGACCTCCGACAGGTCAAGACAGGCCCCGACGATTTTGGCCTGATGACCTATGACCCCGCCTACATGAACACCGCCGCATGCCACAGCGCCGTCACCTATCTGGACGGCGACAAGGGCATCTTGCGCTACCGCGGCTACCCCATCGAACAGCTCGCCGAACACTGCACGTTCCTGGAGGTCGCTTTCCTGCTGTTGTACGGCGAACTTCCCAATGCCAGGGATCTCGAGTGCTGGAGCGAGGAAATCATGGCTCACTCCCTGACCCACGAGAACGTGAAGAAGTTCATGGAGGGGTTCAATTACGACGCCCACCCGATGGGCATTCTCATCAGCACGGTGGCGGCGCTTTCGACCTTCTATGGGGAATCGCGCAACGTCCATGACCCCAAGATCCGGCGGCGGCAGGTGGTGCGGTTGATCGGCAAGATGCCGACCCTGGCCGCCTATGCCTACCGTCACCGCCTGGGCCTTCCTTATGTGGCGCCCGATCCGGATCTGGGCTACACCAAGAACTACATGAACATGTTGTGGAAGCGCCTGGAGCCGAAATACGTGGCCAATCCGGTGCTGGCGCGCGCCCTGGACGTGCTGTTCATCCTGCACGCCGACCACGAACAGAATTGCAGCACCAGCACAATGCGCGCGGTCGGCAGCTCCGATGCCGACCCGTTCTCCACCACCGCCGCGGCTATCGCGGCTCTTTCCGGACCGCTCCACGGCGGCGCCAACGAAGAGGTGCTGCGCATGCTGGCCGAGATCGGCTCCAAGGAAGAGATCCCCAATTTCATCGAGCAGGTGAAAACCGGGCATCGCAAGCTGATGGGCTTTGGCCACCGCGTGTACAAGAACTACGACCCTCGCGCCCGTATCGTCAAGCGGGTGGCCGAGGAAGTGTTCGAGGTGACCGGCCGCAACCCGAAGATCGACATCGCCGTCGAGCTGGAGCGCATCGCGCTCTCCGACGACTACTTCATCAAGCGCAAGCTCTATCCCAACGTCGATTTCTACTCCGGCATCATCTATGAGGCCATGGGCTTCACTCCCGACCAGTTCACCGTGCTGTTCGGCATCCCGCGCACCGTGGGCTGGCTGGCGCAATGGCAGGAAATGATGGAAGATCCGGAGCGCAAGATCGCCCGCCCCCGTCAGGTGTACACCGGAGAAGGCATGCGGGACGTGGTGCCGATCGAACTGCGCACCCAGAAAGCGCCCCTGGTACTGGCCTGATTCAGTGGGGCAGACCCCCTGGTCTGCACGGGACGCCCTCGTCCCGCAAACCGCCAGCGGGCCGGCGAGGGCGTCGGCCGCAGATCCAGGGGGTCTGCCCCACGTTGCCCCTCTGGAACTTTCTCGGTTAGGCCGGTGTCTATACCTTTACAGTGCCCGGACATCCTGATAGCGTGAAATCAGGAAGCGAGCCCGAGAATGAGAGGCTACCCGGTGGCCACAGCGATCCTGGATCTCACCGAACGCCGCGAAGCACACGCATCGGCCAGTGAGGATCTGTCGATGGCCGAGGCGCTTCGGCAGGGCGATGAGCGGGCTTACGAAGAATTGATCACCCGCTTCCAGCAGCCGGTCTTCACGCTCGCCAGCCGCCTGTTGAACGATCCGGGCGAAGCCGCCGACGTGGTGCAGGAAGTATTCCTGAAGGTCTTCCGCAGCATCGGTCAGTTCCGCGGCCAGAGCAGCCTCAAGACCTGGATCTACCGCATTACGGTAAATGAGGCGCACAACGCGCACCGCTGGTTCTTCCGCCATCGCCGGCGCGAGACGGAGCTGGATGGCGCGCCTGAGGACAGAAATTGCCATTGGAGAGAGACTGTGGCGGACCACAACCGCTCCCCCTACGAGGAGGCATGCAGCCAGGAACAGCATCGCATTATTGAAGCCGCCCTGCTGCGCTTGAATCCGCCGTTCAAAGAGGCCGTGGTGTTGAGAGACATCGCGGACCTGAGTTACGAAGAAATCGCCGAGGTGTTGAATGTCTCCCTCGGAACCGTGAAATCGAGAATCCTGCGGGGCCGGGAAGCCCTGCGGGCGGAGCTCGCGGGCAGCCTCGGTGAGAGGCCGGTCCTGCGATTGGTGCCGAAGACGGCCGAGTGAACGTATGAGCTGCGAATACCCCCGTGCAAGAATCTCTTCACTCCTCGATCACAGGCTGGGAGGGCGGGAACGCCGCGAAACGCTGGCGCACCTGAAATCCTGCGGCCGGTGCAACGATGAGTACCAGGCGTTCGAAGAACAGCGCCTGGCTATGCGGTCCATGGAAGCGCCGGAAGTGCCGGCGGTCTTGACCAATCGGCTGCGCGTGCTTGCCTCTCATGAACGCCTGCGGCAGATGGCGCGCGCCAGTATCTCGGCCCGCCTGCGACACATGGCGGACAGCGCCCGGCTGTTCGTGGATAACATGATGCGGCCCGTGGCGCTGCCCTTCGGCGGCGGCCTGGTTTCCGCGGTCCTGCTGTTCAGTATTCTGGCTCCCGGTCTGAACTTCACGCGCGATGCGGGTTCCGATGCCTCGGTCATCTCGCTCGTCACCCTCCCCGAGGGCAGATTGGACGGCGCCGCCGGCGAAGTCTACCGTCTTGAAATGGTGAGCTCGCTTCCCTCTTCCACCGACAGCACGGTGGTGGAATTGACCGTGGACCGCTACGGGCACGTGCGCGACTGGAACATGGTGCGGGGCGAATTGACGCCCGACGTCAAGAGCGTGATCGTGTTTTCCAACTTCAATCCCGGCACCTATTTCGGCGTCCCGACCGACAGCAAGATCCTGGTATCGCTGCATTCGGTTCCCGGCGAAGCCCGGAGCTGACCGTCCCGCGTGGCGCGGCAACGGCTGGGACAGCATTTCCTGATCAAGGGCTCCGTCCTGGAGCGCATCGCCAGGTCCGCCTGTCCGGCTCCGCAACCCTTGGTGATTGAAATCGGCCCCGGCCGTGGCGCGCTCACCGCCAGGCTGCTCGAGCGCGCCGCGCGCGTCGTCGCCATCGAGATCGATCATGATCTCGCCGGCCATCTGCGCCAGAAGTTCGCCGGCGACCGTCGCCTGGAAGTGATCGAGGCCGATGTCCTCTCGGTCGACCTGGCTCACTGGGGCTCCGTACCCATCGCCGGCAACCTGCCCTACTACATCACCTCGCCCATCCTCGAACGTGCGCTCCGTCTGCGCCCGCCGCGTGCCGTGTTCCTGCTGCAGAAGGAAGTCGCGCGCCGTCTGGTGGCGCAGCCGGGCTCGCGCGACTACGGCTACCTCACCGTCGCCACCGGCTTGTTCGCCACCCCCCGGCTGGTGTGCGAAGTCCCTCCCTCCGCCTTTCGCCCGCCGCCAAAAGTGGATTCCGCGGTGGTCGAGTTCTCCCCCTGCTTCCCCGCCATGCCGGAGGCCGAAGCGTTCCTGGAATTCGTGGCACAGTGCTTCCGCCACAAGCGCAAGACCATACGCAACAACCTTGCAGTGGTGTATGGTAAGGGTGTAGTCGAAAGCTGGCCGGAAGCTGCCCTGCGCGCCGAACAACTCAGCCTGCCGCAATTGGAAGATATGTGGCGGCGCACAAGGTAGGGCACGCTTTAGCTTGCCCGTGCCCGCGCGTAGCGCGGCGTTTCCCGCCCAGGTTTGAAAGGCCCGGTGATTTATGAAAATCCGTCCTGAAGACGCTCTCGAATACCACTCGAGGCCGCCGGCCGGTAAACTGGCGGTGACCTCTACCAAACCTTGCCGGACACAGCGGGATCTGAGCCTGGCGTATACGCCCGGAGTCGCCGTTCCCTGTCTCGAAATCGAGCGCGACCCATCCCTGGCATACACATACACCGGCAAAGGCAACCTGGTAGCGGTCATCAGCAATGGCACCGCGGTGCTGGGTCTGGGCAATATCGGCCCCCTGGCCGGCAAGCCGGTGATGGAAGGCAAGGGGGTGCTCTTCAAGCGCTTCGCCGATATCGACGTCTTCGATATTGAGCTCGCCACCGAGGACCCGCGCGAGATCATTCGCACCTGCCAGATACTGGAGCCGACCTTCGGCGGCATCAACCTGGAGGACATCAAGGCGCCCGAGTGTTTCATGATCGAGGAGGAGTTGCGGAAGACCATGAATATCCCGGTCTTCCACGACGATCAGCACGGCACCGCCATCATTTCCGCCGCCGGTTTGCTGAATGCCCTCGAACTCACCGGCAAGAAGATCGGTGAGGTCAAAGTGGTGTTCAACGGCGCCGGCGCCAGCGCCATCTCCTGCGCCGCCCACTACTGCAACCTGGGCGTGCGCCGCGAGAACATTCTGATGTGCGACACCAAGGGCGTGATCTACGAAGGCCGCACCGAGCACATGAACGTCTACAAGGCCCGCTATGCCGCCAAAACCGAAGCCCGCACGCTGACCGAAGCCCTGGTGGGCGCGGACGTGTTCTTCGGCCTTTCGAGCGGCGGCGCGGTGACTCCGGAAATGGTGATGACGATGGCGCCCGACCCCATCATCTTCGCCCTCGCCAACCCCGATCCGGAAATCGCCTATGACGTGGCGCTGGCCGCGCGTCCCGATGCCATCGTCGCCACCGGCCGCTCCGACTTTCCCAACCAGATCAACAACGTCTTAGGTTTCCCCTTCATTTTCCGCGGCGCCCTGGACGTCCGCGCCACCACCATCAACGATGAGATGCAGCAGGCCGCGACCTATGCCCTGGCCTCGCTGGCGAAACAGGATGTGCCCGATTCGGTGCTGCGCGCCTACGGCGTGGATCGGATGGAATTCGGGCGCGACTACATCATCCCCAAGCCCTTCGATCCGCGCGTGCTCATCTGGGAAGCCTCGGCCGTGGCGCAGGCTGCCATGGAGACCGGCGTGGCGCAGCGTCCGGTCGATCTCGACCAGTACCGCGAGGAGTTGGAGCGCCGCCTGGGCCGCGCCAACGAAGTGATGCGCTCCATGATTCACAAGGCGCGCAAGCAGCCCAAGCGGATTGTATTCGCCGAAGGCGAGCAGCCCAAAATTCTGCGCGCCTGCCAGATCCTTCTCGACGAGAAAATCGCCCATCCGATCCTGCTCGGCAATCAACAGAAAATCCAGGAACTGGCCCATGAACTGCACCTCAGCCTGACCGGGGTGCAGGTAGTCGAACCGTCCAGTTTCCCCCGCCTGGAAGAGTACGTCGAAGAGTTTTACCAGTTACGGCAACGCAAGGGCATCACCCGCACCGAAGCCGCCCAGACCGTCCTCAACCCGGTCACTTTCGGCAGCCTGATGGTGCGGTTGGGCGACGCCGACGCTTTGATCGGCGGCTTGACCACTCACTATCCCGACACCATCCGTCCCGCGTTGCAAGTGATCGACGTCCGCCCGGAGATGAGCGAGGTGGCGGGTGTCTACCTGCTGATCACCGCCAAGGGCGATCTGTACTTCCTGGCCGATGCCACCGTCAACATCGAGCCTTCGGCCGAGGAACTTGCCGAGATCGCCATCATGGCCGCCGAAAAGGCGCGCCGCTTCAACGTGGAGCCGCGCGTCGCAATGCTCTCGTTCTCCAACTTCGGCAGCACGCGCCATCCGCTGGCGGAAAAAGTGCGCCGCGCCGTGGAACTGGTGCGCCAGCGGGCGCCCGGCCTGATGATCGATGGCGAAATGCAGGCCGACACCGCGGTCGTGCCGCAGATCATCGACGAAACCTACCCGTTCAGCACCCTCAAGGGCGGCGCCAACGTGCTGGTATTCCCCAACCTGGAAGCCGGCAATATCGCCTACAAGCTGCTGCAACGCATCGGCGGCGCCGAGGCCATCGGCCCGCTGCTCACCGGCCTCTCCAAGCCGGTCCATGTCCTGCAGCGCGGTTCCGAAGTCATCGACATCGTCCACGTCGCTGCCGTGGCCGTGGTGGACGCGCAAGAGGTCGGCAAACCCTACCGCACCATCGCCGCGGTAACGCGGTAACGGTAACGCCGGCGGTCTTTGCCGCCGGTGTTTTTCTCTCTCCCCGGCCGTGGTCAAGCGCGCACAAGACACCGGCGGCAAGACCAAGACCGCCGGCGCTACAGCACGCCTACTTCTTTACCGCCGCCTTCTTCGCCGCCGGCTCGGCCCCCACGCGCTCGATGCTGACGCTGATCAGCTTCACGTCCACATTGGGACGAAAGCCGCCTTCCGCCAAGTGCTTGCCCGGCGCGTGGGAAATGGCCTTGACCACGTCTTGCCCGCTCACCACCTGGCCGAAGATCGTATAGCCACCGTCCCAATCGCGGATCGTCGGCGCCACCGTAATGAACCACTGGCAGCCGCCCGAGTTGGGCGTTCCGGTGTTGGCCATCGCGAGCCGGCCCGGCCGGTCGAACTTGAGGCCAGGCAGGAATTCATCGCGGATCTTCACGCCGCACTCGTGAGTGCCCGTGCCGGTCGGGTCGCCGCCCTGAATCATGGCGTCGGGCATGATGCGATGGAAAATCGTGTTGTTGTACAGAGGCCGGTTCACCATGGCTCCGGTCTTCGGGTCTTTCCATGGCTTGGTGCCTTTGGCCAGCCCCACGAAGTTGCGCACCGTAACCGGCGTGTCCTTCTCATAAAGCTGGACGTCAATCTCGCCCATCGAAGTCTTGAAGATGGCGTACAGCCCGTCAGGCCGCGCCGCCGCGGGAGGATTCGCCGGCGGCGTCTGGGGCGTTTGCGCTAACGCGGCAACGCCCGTCATGAGCAGCGTTAACAGTAGTCTCGACATGAAATGCCTCCGCAACAACCGCAAGGGACAGGCCTTCAGGCCTCTCCCCCCTCAAACCCAGACAGCATTCTAACCCGATTCGCGAGTGGCTATTTCTTCAACTCGGCTTGCAGTTGGCGATAAGCTTCTTCTTCGTAGTTGGTCTTGACGCGCACCCGGTCTTCGAGGCGCGGCTCGCCGGGGCGCGCGCCTTCGCCCTTGAGCGAACGGCCGAGCATCAGCGTCGCTTCCTGGTCGTCGGGAGCGCGATCCAGCACCGCGCGGAAGCTGTCCACGGCGGCCGGGTAGTTTCCGGCCCGCCATTCGGTGTAGCCAAGGTTGAAGTGATAGTCGGGATCGGCGCTGTCGCCCTCCAGCGCTTTTTGGAAGCTGGCTCTGGCCGCCGCATAATCGTTGAGTCTCACCTCGGCGGCGCCCAGGTTGTTGATCACCTCGTCGAGCGGCACCGCCTGCGCCACCAGCTGGAAAGACTGCCGGGCGCCGGCGTAATCTTCGAAGTGATAGCGGCACAGCCCCAAAAAGAACTGCGCTTCCAGGTAGCGCGGGTCGAAGGGGCCGACGTGGGTGAACCACCCGGCGGCCACTTTATACTCCCGCTTTTCCCAGTAGCTCTTTCCCAACTGGAAACACGGCTGGGAGTAATGTGCGTCCAGCCGGGCCGCCTGGATGAAGAGGTGCTGGCGCTGCTCGGGATCCGATGCCAGCAGGCCGCGGACGTAATTCTCCACCGCGTCGATGCGCACCGGCGGACGCACCTTGAGAAAATCCTCCTCGGAGCGCGCGCTGCGCGGATCCAATTGCCGCAGCGTCTGCCACGCCAGGCGCGCTTCGAGTTCCGCCAGATCCTCCAGCGCTCCCAATTCGCTGAACACCGGGCCCTGGCGGGTCTCTTTCATATAGAGGATGCGAGCGGTGATGCGCAGCGATCCTTTGGATGCCGCGTCGCCGCCGTCAGCCGGCAGCAGTTCATAAGTTCCGTAGACGACGCGGGCCGCGTCCAGTGCTTCGCCGACTTTGATGATCGAGGCGTGCGTGAGCTCGGCGCCCGGCCGCAGCGAAAGCCGGCGGTAGGCTTCCGCCTTGTCTTCCCGCCCCAGCACCAGCAGCCCCTCGGAGACCAGCGAATCCTGCACGGTTTCGGCGATGCTCTCGCCGATCCAATCCAGACCGGCCGAATTGGCGTGGTTGAAAAAGCGCAACACCACAACCGTTTCGGCGCGCACCGAGGCGCAGACAATCATCGCCAGCCCCAGCAATCGAAGCATCGGTTTCAGTGTAGCAGCGAAGCTCCTTCCACAGTCTGCAGCCGGCAAAGGATGGTATACTCGCACTCTCCACCGCGATGCCCAGGCCCAGACCTGCCGCCCCTTCTCAGCGCAACCCCGCACCTGAGCGAACACGGAGTGACGGTTCATTCGAGTGGTTATCCCGTCTGAACCAGAGTCTTCCGATTCTAGTCGTATTGTGCCGGATGGTCTTGTATCTCCCCAGGCCGTTTCAGCTCGGCTTTTACCACGACGACTGGGCGGCCTTCGCCGCACCGGCCCACGCGACCGCGGCGTTTTCTGCAGCGCGGCTTCACTGGTTTCTCGGGCCGGACACCACATACAGCTCCCGCCCCCTAGGCGGTGTCGTCGCCTTTCTGGTCAGCTCGGTTTTCGGGACCTCCGCATGGGGCTTCCAGTCCTTCTCGATCCTTCTTGTTCTCCTGTGTGCCCTCTCGCTGCGCTCCTGGCTCAATCTCATTCTGGCTGTCTTCCCCTTCTATCGCAGTCTTGCAGCGGATCTGGCAACAGTTTTTTGGATGTCGATTCCCTGGATGCTCGGCGTGACTGCCTGGCCGATTGTGGCCCAATCGCTCGCAGCGCAGATCTTTTTCACGGAAGCCGCACGGCTGCTGCTCAGGCATCGAGAACTCACGCCTAAGTTGGCGGCGCAATTCACGATAACTCTACTTGCTTCGGGACTGGTTTACGAAGCCTTCTATTTCGCTATTTTTCCCGTGATTGTCTTTTACGCGATTTATCGCAGGGGACTAGTGCGGAACGCACGCCAGCTTGTCTGGTTGCTTTCACTTTCCTCGCTCGCGCAAGCCATACTGATTGCCTACAACCGGTACAGTGCCAGCATCGGATCGGGCACGAAGAAACAGTTCATGCCGGGCTGGGTGGGCTTGTTCTGGAACAACCTGCGCGGGCTGCCGAATACTCTGGCGATCAGCTTGGGCGAGTATCGTCATGTGTGGGCCATTCTTCTCGCCGTTTTCGCGATTGGATCGCCGCTGGCTCTGCTGGGGGCCGCGCTCCTCCGGAAGGCCACGGGGCGTTATCTTGGCCATTTGTTGGGCATTGTCACGGTGGCGGGTGTGATGTTGCTTGCTTCGGATGTCACTTACTCGGTTGCCGGATACGGCTTTACTTCTGTTGGGGTCCCATCCCGTGCCCTCTTCTCTGCTTCGTTGTCGGTCGCGGTCGTGTTTTTTGCCCTATGTTCCTGTTGGATGGTTGACTCGGCACGCTACTGGAAGGCTGTCGGGGGCCTCGCGGCTTCTGCGGTTATCGTTGTCACAGCCTTAGGGCAGCGCGAGCGTATTGCGGAGTGGACCCACGTCTGGCAGCGGGAACGCGAGATCCTCAGCGTGGCGCCGGTAGAGCAGATTGGCGGCCTTCCACAGGGGTCGGCAGTCTGGTATATCGGGCCGACCTATTATAAAGGCATCGTCATCTTCGGCGCCGTATGGGACTTAACGGGCGCCGTGTTTTCGGAGAACCCGCTGAAGAAGGGGCATCCCTATGACGGCACGCCGGCGATCTTCCCTTTTGTGCATGGAACCAAGGCCGCTTGGGATGGCGCGACGTTGCTGTGGGAACTCCCCGGATATTGGCGAGTAAAAGTCCCTATCAAGCATCTTTACGTCTGGAAGTTGGGCAAGCCAACCTTGGAGGAAGCTTCGGCGGGCTTTAGCTGGCCGCCGGAGGCTGCCGCAAAGATACCTGGCAACTGAGATCCGGCGCTGCGGCGCGACAAACCCGCCGCGGATCGGATCGCTCGCGCCGCTACCCCAGCCACGCTCGCACGCGCGCCGTGGCTTCCTCGATAATCCCCCGCTCTTCGCCGAAGCCGCGCAGCCACACCAAACCCGTCTCCTTGCGCCACCAGGTGATCTGGCGTTTGGCGTAGTTGCGCGTTTTTCGCTGCGCGTAGAACAGCGCCTCGCGTGGATTCAATTCGCCGCGGATCAGTTGCAACGCCTGTTTATAGCCGTGAGATTCGAACGGCTTGATGGTTTCGGCGAAGCCCAGGTCCAGGATGCGCCGCGCCTCCTCCACCAGGCCGCCCGCGAACATGCGGGCGCAGCGCGCATCCAGGCGCTGGTACAGCGCGTCGCGGTCCGGCAGCAGTCCCAACTTGAGGATCCGGTAGCCGGCCAATGCCGCGCGCCCCTGTTCGAACAGCTCCGTCACCGGCCGCCGCGTCAGCAGGCAGACTTCGAGCGCGCGCGTCACTTTCGGCACATCGTTGGGATGGATCTTCGCCGCGGCCGTGCGGTCCAGCCGCCGCAGCAGACGGTGGAGCGAGCCCGGCCGCCGCTTCTCGCGAGCGCCCAGCCGGTCGCGCAGCCCCTGGTCCCGTTCCGGTCCGGCGAAGAGCCCGTCCACCAGCGCCCGCAGATAGAAGCCGGTGCCGCCGCACACGATCGGCAATCGGCCGCGAGCGGAGATCTGCGCCGCCGCATCCCTCCCCGCGCGCGCGAACTCGCCCGCCGTGAACAGAGCGTCGGGTTCCAGAATGTCGATCAGGTGATGCGGAATCCCCCGCCGCTCGTCCGCGCCGAGTTTGGCGGTGCCGATATCGAAATGGCGGTACACCTGGAGTGAATCGCAGTTCACTACTTCGCCCTGGAACGCTTCCGCCAGATGGAGCGCCAGATCGCTCTTGCCCGAACCCGTCGGCCCCACCACCGCAACCATCGGGCGCTCCGGAGCGTCTTGTTGTTGTAGGAGAGAACTGCCGGCCGGCTCGGGCCGTTCGCCGGTGCTGGGCATCACAGTGGACGAAAGCATCAATTGCACGAACCGAACCCGCGGCAGGAGTGAGAGGCCGGCGCTCCCCACCGGTAGGTTCGGGCATTGCCTCGCAACCCCGTTATACAATAAAAAGGTGATCTCCGGCCCTGGGTTTGCCAAAGGCCGGAATCAAGTAAGGACCCCATGATTCGCTCAGTGAAGGTGATCTTCCTGGCCGGTTCGCTGGCTTGTGTCTGTCTCGCGCAGGGCACGCCGGCCGCTGCGCCCCCCGCCTCGGCTTCCGACAACAGAGCGGGGGCCTACTACAATTTTGCCATGGGCCGGCTATACGCCGAGTTGGCGGCGGCGGAGGGCAGCCGGGACGACGTCAATAAGGCCATCCACTACTACCAGGAAGCCATCAAGCTCGACCCCAAGGCCGGGATGATTCTGGAAGAACTGACGGATCTCTACGTCAAGACCAACCGCTTGGCCGACGCGGTCGAGCAGGCCGAGAGCCTTCTCAAGCAGGACCCGGCCAATCTGGATGCGCGGCGCACTCTGGCGCAGATTTACACCCACATGGCGATCGGCGACGCGCCCAATGCGCGGATCGACGACAACTATCTGCACAAGGCGATCGAGCAATATCAGAAGGTCACTCAGCAGGCTCCCAAGGACGCGGAAAGCTGGTCGTACCTGGGCCGGCTCTACCGCGCCTCCAGCGATTCGCCGGCGGCGGAGAAGGCGTTTAATAGCGCGCTCGAGGCGGAACCGGACAATGAGGATGCATTGACCGGCCTGGCAGCGGTCTACGCCGACATGGGCGATTCGGGCAAGGCCCTGGAGAAGCTGAAGGCGGCGGCCGACAAGAGCCCGAACGAGCGCACGCTCGGCGTCCTCGCCGCGCAGTACGAGAACATGAACGACTACAAGTCGGCCGCTGACGTGCTCCAGCGCGCGGTTGCGCTCGACCCGGACGACGAACGCCTGCAACGCGAGCTGGCGCAGGATCTGGCTGAATCCGGCCAACTCGACGACGCGCTGAAGATTTATCAGCAGCTCGCTACCGACAACCCCCGCGAGCCTTTCTACCGGCTGCTGGTGGCGCGTCTCTACCGCTTCAAACGCGACTTTCCGGCCGCTGAAAAAGCGCTCGCCACGGCCCAACTGCTGGACGCGGACAATGTCGAGGTGCGCCACGAACACGTTTCGTTGCTGGAGGCGGAGGGCAAAACCGACGAGGCTATCGCGGCTCTCAAATCCCTTCTGGATACCTTGCCGCGCCGTAGTTATGCCGGCCACGACGCCAAGGACCGGGCCGCCCTGGTAAGACATCTGGCCTTCCTGTATCGCGACGCCAAGCAGTACCCGGCCGCCATCGATGCCTTCCACCAGTACGCCACGCTCGATACCGACGACGACGCGCAGGTGTTCGCAACCGCGCAGATTGTATTGACTGATCGCGCCTCGGGCGACCTGGCGGCGGCGGAACGCGAAGCCCAGGCCGGCATCAAGAAGTTCGCCGAGAACCGCGGCGCCAGCCGTGAACTGCAACTGGAGCTGGCCGGAGTCTATGAGCAGGGCAGACGCTGGAGTGAGATGATCAAGACGCTCGAACGCGCCGAGCAGCTCGCCAGCACCGACAGCGAGAAGGAGCAGGTGTACTTCATGCGCGGCGCCGGCCTGGAGCGGCAAAAGAAATTCGACCAGAGCGAGGCGGCTTTCCGCAAGGTGCTGGAGCTGAACCCCAAGAACGCGGGCGCACTGAACTACCTCGGCTACATGTTCGCCGACCGGAATGTGCGGCTGGAAGAGGCTTACGATCTGATCAAGCGGGCCGTGGATCTGGAGCCCGAGAATGGCGCTTACCTGGACAGCCTGGGATGGGTTTATTTTCGCCAGGGCAAACTGGACGACGCCCGCGGGCTGCTGGAGCACGCCCTGGACCGGATGCAGGACCCGACGGTTCACGACCACCTGGGCGACGTCTACCTGAAACTGGGGAAGACCAAAGAGGCCATCGCGCAATGGCAAGCCTCGCTGCGCGAATTCCAGAAGGCCGCTCAACAGGAAGCCGACCCTGATGAGATGGCCAGCGTCAACCGCAAGCTGGACGAAGCCCAAGCCAAACTGGCCGCCGAAACCCACGCCAAGTAAGGCCCACGTAACTTCGGCGGTCTCTGCCGCCGGTGTTCTTGCAGGGTAGGACAGACGATCGCCTTTCGTCGTCTGTCAATGCCCCGCGCATCGGCCAGGCATGACAGACCACGAAACGCGATCGTCTGTCCTACTGCGCGCGCCGCGCGCTCACCAGCCGGCCCGGCATGTCGGCCAGCACGTAGCCCATCACCGCCATCGCGGCCAAATTCTTGCGGAAGTCATCCGGATTGACTTTGTCCAGGGTGTCGGTTTCCGTGTGGTGCCAGTCGAAGTAGTGAGTGCCGACGGTGCGTTCGGCCATGCCGGGAACGCCATCCCGCATCAGCGGCTCGATGTCGGCGCC
>Ga0209415_10002311_pt1 | contig 35773 bp, 36 predicted proteins | sample PeaSoiSIISIP2007_FD_187696 | JGI IMG/M metagenome (GOLD analysis project Ga0209415, IMG submission 187696) | Peat soil microbial communities from Weissenstadt, Germany - SII-SIP-2007 (SPAdes) (version 2) | ecosystem: Environmental > Terrestrial > Soil > Wetlands > Peat | place: Germany... | reverse complement strand
CTCATAGGTGGACTTGGCATATTCCGATTGGATCTGGATCGCGTTGTCGAGCGACTTCGCGCCGAGCAGTTTCTCCAGATAAGCGGAGTTGCTCTCGATCGACTTCTTCGAATAGTCGGTCGTCTCGGCGGCAATCGTCTGCAAGCCTTTGGCAAGCGAGGCGGCAACCGTCCTCGCAGCCTCAAGCTGTTCCTTCCCGAATTTCTGGAACTCATCAAAGTTCGTAGTCATAATCCTACTCCTTGGACGGGGACGCGCATTGGTCAGCCACAGGAGCCGCGCGTCGGCAGGCCCCCAGGCCCACAATCTTCATATAGTGCATCGCACAATTACCGTCAAGAGAGTTTTTTGCATCGCAGCAAAAATCCATCCTGGTATCCTTTGGCTGCGTTTGAACCATTCCCCTTAACGATCGCGTAACTGATGCGATTTAGCGTCGTTTCTCGGGCCTTTTGGATGATTACCGGGCGATTGCTCGGATGCCGAGGTCCGGAGCGCGCGCGCCCAGGAACTCGTCCGGTTTGGTCCGCGCACGCTCCAACCCATTGATTTGAGCAGCTTTTCAGCTGGCACATCCGGGCGCTGCCCGGTTCGCCGCGAGAAATGCTCGAGCCGGCAGACCGGGGGAAGACCGCGTTATGCTTAAGCGTCGCACGGCGGTTCGCTCCCTGCTCGTATCATTGAGTTTGATACTCTCGATCCCGTCAGCTTGGTTCGCCTCCCCGGCCCAAGCCTATCATCGCCACCACCACCCTTATTACGGGCGGTTCGCGCATCATGGGTACAGGCGGTTCGCGCATCATGGTTACGGGCGGTTGGCGTTTCATCGGCGTCACTGGCGCCCGGATCACGCCGCGCGTTCAAATTTCGCTGCAATCGTCGTCGATGGCAATTCCGGACGCATGCTCTACGCGCGCGACGAGAACGAGCCGCGCCATCCGGCCTCGATCACCAAGGTGATGACCCTCTATCTGCTGTTCGAACAGCTCGAAAAGGGGCGTCTGCGCCTCGATTCCCGCCTGCCGATCTCGGCGCACGCCGCGAAACAGGCGCCGACCAAGCTTGGGCTGGACCCGGGCGATACGATCAGCGTCGAGGATGCGATCAAGGCCATCGTCACCTTATCGGCCAATGATATCGCGGTGGCGGTCGCCGAGGCGATCGGCGGCGACGAGGAGACTTTCGCGGCGATGATGACCCGCAAGGCGCATGCCCTCGGCATGTTGGGAACTCATTACGCCAACGCTTCGGGCCTGCCCAACGACGCGCAGATCACGACCGCGGCCGACCTCGCCCGCCTCGGGCGCGCCATTCAAGAGCGTTTCCCGCGCTATTACCATTATTTCTCGACCGAGGTCTTCGATTACGACGGCGTGGCGAACCGCAATCACAATCATCTTCTCGGCCGGATCGACGGGCTCGATGGGATCAAGACAGGCTATACGCGGGAGTCCGGCTTCAACCTCCTGACTTCGGTGAAGCGCGATGGCCATTTCATCGTCGCCGTGGTGCTTGGCGGAACGACCGCCGTGGGCCGCGATAGAATCATGGCCAATCTCATCGAGACCGAAATCGACAAAGGTTCGAGCCGGCACACCGCGCCAATGATCGCCGAAGTCGCCGCCGAAAAGATCGAGGCGCGGCGCGACGGCGAGCCTGCGAAATTGGGTGAAGCGGCGAAGTCTGCCGGCAAGCCCATCGGCGCCGCAACGGCGGCCGATCCGCTGCCGGTCGCTTCAATCGCACCAATGCCCCGGCCTCGCCCCGCCTTCGTGTCCGGCGCGCCTGTCTCCCGCGACGAAGCTCAGATGGGATCCGGAACCGAGATGAAGCGCGTGGCGCTCGACGGTTCCACCGAGCGGCCGACCACCTCGACCACAACGCCTTCGATGTTGCGATGGGTGGTCGGCCCGGCACCTGCTGCGGACCCTACCGATGCCGCCACGTTCGTTGCGAAGGCCGAACCGCGAGCCGCGGAGCCGCACAGCTCCGAAATGCCGCAAGACTCCGAAACAGTGACACCGTCCGATCCGCCGCATCCTGCGGCTGCCCGTACCGGCTGGATGATCCAGATTGGTGCGACCGACGACGCCGTCAAGGCATCCGAGCTTCTCGCCCGCGCCAAGGCACGCAAGCTCACGGCTCTCGGCGATGCTCAACCCTTCACCGAAAAGGTCCAAAAGGGCGCCGAGACTCTTTACCGCGCCCGCTTCGCCGGGCTCGATGCCGACGATGCCGAAGCAGCCTGCAAGAGCCTGAGACGAACCGGCTTCGCCTGTTTCGCGACCAAAAATTAAAGAATTCGAGGCACAATTTAGCCAATCGGGACTGAATGTCGTTTGCGTAGCGTGGAGTTAGTGGTGGCGGCGCATCAGAACGTCCTTGGCTTCGTTCACCCGGGCGGCAAGATCCGTCGATCCGCCGTGGTCGGGGTGGAGCTTCTTCATCAGCGAGCGATGCGAACGAACGACATCGTCGCGCGAAGCCCCTTTGTGAAGGCCCAGGACCTCATAAGCCTCATCCTCGGACATCACGCCAGGACGCGGCGCAGCATGCGATCCATGGCTCCCCGCGTCCTGCCCCTCGTCACCTGCCGCACGCCATCCGGCAAACCGGCGGTCGAAATAAGCCTCTAAGAGGTGTGCCCCATCAGGATCATCGCGAAGACAGAGCCGATACAGGGCTTCGCACTGCGGCCGGGTCATCTGATCGAGTGATTTTCCCTCGTCCGGGCCGGCCAGAATCGTGCCGCGAATGACGCCGGATGTGTGATCGAGCTCCATTTCGATAAGGGCCGAACGCACGCGCGAGGTCGCCCCGGCGCGCCCGGTGGGCCCAAAAGGGGTCGGCAATCTCTTGGCGAGGAGCCAGAAGCCGAAACTGCCGAGCACGATTGCGATATCGATCCTTCCTCGCAGAGCGAGAAATCCCGCGACAAGAAGCGCCAACATTCCACCGCTCAGACGCAAAGCCCGCGCAAGCGCGGTAGGACTGGCGCGGGCGAAGGCCCGTAGCGCATAGAGCATGAGCCAAAAGACGAGAAATCCAGCCAGAATGTAGGGCATCGACGTTCTTCAGCGCATCTGTGACAGCAGCAACGAAGCCTCAGACTCGGCAGAGGCTCGAGCTTCAAGCGCAGGGACTCCGCCCGCCGCATAGGCCGCGGCGGCGCCAAGCAGCGCTTTGAGCCGCTTCGCCGCATTGGCATCGAAAGCGGCATAGGCGCCACCGCTCAGCGCGGCTATGCGGCGGAAGGCTTGCTCAGCTGCGGCATCATGCCCCTCCTGGAACATGAAGGCTTTGACCCCCAAGAGGCCCAATTCGCCGGCGAGCCGCGCGAGATTTTCAGGCGATTCTTCCATGGCGTCGCCGATATAGACGAGCGCGCCGATCCGCTCGGCCCGCGCCGCATCCCGGACATGGCGCAGAACCTTGCCGATTTGCGTGCGGCCGGCGCGCACCGAAATCTGCATCATGCAAGCCGCGAGCCCTTCCCCGCGGTCGAGGAAAGGCGAGGCTTTGCACTCCGCAAATCCGCGGAAATAGACGAGCTGCACCGAAAGGCCGCCGAGTGTTGCCGCCGTTTCAAACATCTCGCCTTGAAGAGACTGGGCAAGATCCCACGTCGGCTGCCGGCTCATCGTCGCATCGAGCGCGAAGACGAGGCGGCCGCCGGCCTGCCGCGCGGGCAAGGCCGCCGCTGCTGTGAGAAACCGGTCGATCTCGCTCTTCATGCTCGCGGCCGGCGTTATTTCCGATTTTCCCAAGCGCAGCTCCCGTAGCCAAGTCCGGATCGCTTAAGTTCCTACGCTGGCCCGCTGTCGGCAAGCGGGTTTGCACGGCTTCCATGGTCTATTTCGCTGCACTGAGCCGCGAAGGCAAGGAAGCTTGGAAGAATCTCTGCTCGAGCAGCGCTCCGACCTTCTGCTAGACCAGTCCGAGCGCAGCCAGTGCAAGGCGCAGCTCGGTCGGCATTTCCAGTTTTCCGGCCTCCTGAAGATCCGGCGGACGATCGGCGTCGGCGAGATAGCGCCAGCCCTGAAATGCCCGGAACGGACGCGGCAGAACGGGCACGAGCACTGGATCGAGCAGGAGGCGGCAGCGGCCGACGCCCTCGTGATCGACGAAGGGCTCGATGGCGCGCAGCGCCTGGCGCGCCGCGATCCGGCCCCTGATCACCCAATAGAGCGATCCGCCGTCCAGCAATTCGTTCGCACGGCGCGGCGCCATGCGGGTGACGTGAACATGATGATCGGGCGGCTTGCGACGCCGACCGGCGCGGCGCGCCTCGAGATCGGCAATCGACTCGACCCCGACGCAAAGCTTGAGGAGGTGCAGCGTCATGCTTGAGCCACGCTCGATACCTCGCGCATCCAGACGGAAAGGAGAAAGCCCCTTGTCATGTTCTTCGCAGCCAATTCCAAGGAGGAACACCAATTGCGCGACAATTCGGCTTCCTCGGTGACGATTCTATGGTCGCATGGTAGGGAAGTCCGATGGACTACCGCAAAAAATTCATCGTTGAGCCGGGCGGTAAGCTCAAGCTTGCGGATCTCGACCCCGCCTACAAGGGAGACGAGAAATCGGCGGAAACCGCCGCGGCGGCAACCGCGGATTACCGGCAGAAATTGGCCGATATGCAGATCTTGCTCTATGCCGAGCACAAGCGGTCGCTGCTCGTCGTCCTGCAAGCGCCGGACGCCGGCGGCAAGGACGGCACGATCACCCATGTCATGGGCGCCTGGAATCCGCAGGGAGCCTCCGTCACAGCCTTCAAACAGCCGACACCGCAAGACCTTGCGCATGACTTTTTGTGGCGCGTGCATATTCATGCGCCGGGACGCGGCGAAATCGCGATTTTCAACCGCTCCCATTATGAGGAGGTTCTCATTACCCGCGTCCATAAGCTGATCGACGAATCGACCTGCAAGACGCGCTACAAGCGGATTTGCGAATTCGAAGCCGAGCTTGCCGACAACGCGACGCATATCCTGAAATTCTACCTGCACATCAGCAAGGAAGAGCAGCTTGCCCGGTTTAAGCGGCGGCTCGACGATCCGACGCGCAATTGGAAGATCGGCGAGGATGATTATAAGGAACGCGCCTATTGGGACGATTATATGCTGGCCTACGAAGACGCGATCAGCGCCACGAGCACAAAATATGCGCCGTGGTTCGTGATCCCCGCCAATCACAAATGGTTCCGCAACCTCGCGGTCTCGCAGATCCTCGCCGACGCGATGCAGGATCTTCAGATGACCTACCCGAAGCCTTCGGTGGACCTCGACAGGATCCGGCGCGAATATCATGCCGCGGAGGCGCAGCAAAACTCGAAGTACGCGCGATGATCGGAGGCCGCGAACGGCTCAACGGGTCTGAATGAGCCGCTCGCGCGGCTGCGTAAAGCTCGCCAGAAGGACTGCGATCACACCGGTGAGAAAGATGCCGTCGAAGGTTCCGGCCCCGCCGATCGAGGCCACCGGCGCGCCCAACCCCTGCACCTTGTCGAGGTTGAGCAGATCGGCGCCGATCAACACGCCGAGGCTGCCGCTGATATAGGCCAAGGGCGCCGCATAGGTGCGCGAGATCACGACCGCCACGATCGCCGCTGCAATCGGCGGCGCGAAGATCGGCTCGGCGATCCCAACGCCTGCCACGGGCGTCGCCAGCATATGAGAGATCACGGCCACGCAGGCCGTCGCGATGATGCCGCGGATCCACAAGTCGTATCTGAAGAGCAGATAGAGCGACAGCACGATCGGGATCACGGCGCCGCCGACGTTTATGGCAATGATCGTGCCCGGCGATTCGACAACGATCGGCACCGTGTACTGCATGCCGAAGAAAGTGATTTTCTCTCCAGAGACGAGATGTTCCGGTGGCAGCTCGACAAGGGGGATATTGATGTAACTGCCGATCAGCGAGCCAAACAGGAGAAACAGCGCCGCGCGCCCGCCGATCCCGGCGCGCACAAAGGCATAATGCAGGGCGCGGACCTCGATATACGCGACCAGCCCGACGAACACCAATACGAGCAGCAGGAAGAACGGCAGGGTGAGGGGCAGATAATGCAGCGGGCTTACATGCATCGGGCTCGACCTTCTCCGAGCGGCCCTGGCGCGGCCGCAACACCGTATTGACTGATCCTATCGCCGCGCCGGCTAGAGATCCTCATATTTCGCAATCCGCCAGTTCTCCGCTTCGGCGCCCTTCTGCCAATCCCGATAGGCCGGCAGGGCCATCACCGCGTCCATATAGGCGCGGCTGGCCGCGCCAACCGGCACGTCATAGACGTGCAATCGGTTGACGACCGGCGCGAACATGGCGTCGGCGGCGGAGAAATCGCCGAAGAGGAAATCGGCGTGGCCGCCGAACCTTCGTTTGATATCCGCCCATGCGGTCTCGATCCGGGCAATATCGGCGGCGGCTTCCGGCGGAACCTCGCGCCGCTTGACGAGGCGGCGCATGTTCATCGGCAGATTGGCGCGAAGCGCGCCGAAGCCAGAATGCATTTCCGCGGCGAGCGAGCGCGCCGTCGCGCGCGCCTCATTCTCCCGGGGCCATATCGGCAGATCGGGAAAGCGTTCGGCAAGATATTCGATGATCGCAAGCGAATCCCAGACCACGAGGTCGCCGTCGCGCAGCGCCGGGCATTTGCCGGACGGCGCATGGCGCAGGATTTCGGCCCGCGTCGTGTCCTGGCCGAGCGGAATGACGATTTCCGAAAATGGAATACCAAAATGCCGCATCAGGATAAACGGCCGAAACGACCAGGAGGAATAGGCCTTGTTGGCGATGACGAGAGTCAAGGACATGCGTTCATGATCCGCAAACTGGGAATCCAGATTTGCGAAAAGATCATGCGGTGACGAAAGAATCCAGAGCAGGATCGACGATCCTGCTCTCAACTCCGCATCGTCAGAGATACGATTGGACCGGCCTCTGGAAGGTGCGAGAGACCGGGGCGTTCATTTTCCGCCCGGGCTCTGACCCAGTGCTTTAAGTTCCGCAACGGCGCCGGAGAATTCGTCGACGGTCTTGGGGCATTCCTTGAGCGAACGCTGGAACAAGTCTGTCGCTTGGTCCTTGTCGCTCTTCAGCAGCATCGATTCGCCGATGTAAAAATAGGCGTCGCAGAGCCGCGCCTGAGTTATTGCCGGATCGACGTTTTGCGCGGCGACCGCGACGTCGTGCGGCGTCATCTGGCCGGCGTACAAGAGCAGGAGGGGCGCGGGCCAGGCGCCCATATTGAGGCGCGTGGTCGCCTGCGCGATATGGCTCGGCTGATTGTTGCGGCGCGTGGCGATATCAAGCCATAGGACCGAATACGGGTCCGAGGAATCGAGAGCGAGGGCCTGCTGAAAATCGGCCTCGGCTTTGGCGCTCTGCCCGCTCAGCAGATAGGCGATGCCGCGGCCTTTGTAGGCGATGGCGTGATGCGGATCGAGCTTGATCGCCTCGCTGTAGTCGGCGATGGCATGATCATAATCGCCCTTGGCACGATAGGCCTTTGCGAGGTTGTTGTAGGCGTGCACGTAATTGGGATCGAGCTTGATCGCCTCGCTCCAATCGGCAATGGCATGGTCCAGATCGTCCTTGGCGTAATAGTCCACGCCACGGTCGAAATAGGCGATGGCTCGGTCGCTTGCCGCCACGCTCTGGTCCTCGGCGATTTTCGTGCAGCCGGCGATGCCGCGATCCAGATCCTGCATCTGCTGACAATCCGCCATGTCAGTTTGACTCGCGGCCAGGGCCGGCCCCGCAGCCATGACGAGCGGAATGATTGAAACAAGCAATAACCAGCAACGCATGCTTCCTCCCTTTCTTGCGGCCCCTATGAAAACTATCGGGAAAGGTCCCGAAGGCATCGGCGGCAATAATCACGCTGTTCCGATCGAGGTAAATGATGGCGGCTTCGTGTTTGCCGTCCGGCCGGACCCGGCTCATTTATTTCGTTATCGCCTCGCGCGCAATCATTGGGGTCCCGGGAACCACGCATCGGTCTTGCCGGTCAGATGATAGGCGAAAAGACCGATCCATTCATGCACCGCAAACTCGAGCATCGTGATTTGGTCGAGCCCCGCACGGGCGAGAAGAAAATCGCGGGCATCGCCAAAGGTGCGATAGTCGACCGCATAGGCAATGACCTTGAATCCGGCGCGACGGAATATGCCCATCGCGCGAGGCATGTGGCAAGCGGAAGTGACGAGAAGCCAGGTCTCGCCCGGCTTCGGATCGATCAGCGCGCGGGTATCAATCGCGTTCTCCCAGGTATTCCGCGATTTCGCCTCGAAGGTCATGCGTCCCTCCGGGACGCCCAGCGACAGCCAGAGATCGCGCACGCCGGGCCCCTCGCTGGCGTCGTTCGCCGAGAGGCCGGCGCTGCCGCCGGTAAAGATCAGCCGCGCCTGGGGAAAGCGCCGCGCCAGTGCGACGCCGGCAGTCAGCCTGGAGGCGAGCGCGGTAAAGGTCGGCTGATGGCGCGCGAGCGTCAAATCCTCATCGAGGGCGCCGCCGAGAACGATGATTCCGTCCGGTGCCGGCAGGTTGGCCGGGGGTGGCGGAAACCGGTCTTCCAGGGGCCGCAGCAACGCGCTGCCGAGCGGAGAAAAGCAGGCGATCACGAGCAGGACCACGCTCGCAACGCAGAGCGAGCGGCCGAAACGCGCCCGCCGTCCAAAACTCAGGGCGAGGCCAATGACGCCGAGAAGCAGGATGAAGCTGAACGGGTCCGCGACGAGCCAGGCAAGCTTCGATATGGTGAAGAACATGAGATCCGCCGGAGCCAAACTCAGCTATCGCAGCCGACCGCTAATTATTTCTGTTCAGATCCGGGGTTTTCAGAGGCATTCCCTTCGTCTTCCGCCGCGTCGGGCTCAGCCGGCACGGCATAGGCACCGCTGAACCAGCGATGAAGGTCGATGTCGGCGCAGCGTTTGGAGCAGAAGGGCCGCGCCGCGAAGCTGGACGGCCTGCCGCAGATCGGACAAGGCCGCGCCGTGAAGCCCACGTCCCTCTCGCCGCTCTCCTTGTTGCGTTGCATGGCCATTGGCGCGAAACAAGTTGATCTTGCCGTGATCGCGATCACATGCGGTTGAGCCATAAGACATGGGCAGGGTAACCCTCCCCCGCAAGCAGCGACAGGGTCTCGTAAAGCGGCAGGCCGACCACCGAAGAATAGGAGCCCACGAGCTTCACGATGAAGCCGCCGGCCAGCCCTTGGACCGCATAGCCGCCGGCTTTGCCGCGCCATTCGCCGGAGGCGAGATAGGCGTCGATCTCGTCCCGGGAGAGCCGTTTGAAGCGCACGCGCGTCTCGACCAGACGACGCCGGCGCGCGCCTTTGGGGGTGATCAGGGTCAGCCCGGAATAGACCCGATGGGCGCGGCCCGACAGAAGCCGCAGGCATTGGGCCGCCTCGTCGACCACCTCGCATTTCGGCAGGATGCGCCGGCCGACGCTGACCACGGTATCGGCGGCGAGCAGATAGGAGCCGGCAAGTTCGGGCCGCGTCTTGGCGACCTTTGCCGCCGCCTCCGCCTTTTCATCGGCGAGCCGCGCGGCCAGCACGCGCGGCAATTCGCCCTTCTCTGGCGTTTCGTCGAGATCGGCCGGGATGAGCGCGTCAGGATCGAGCCCCACCTGCTGCAGAAGTTCGAGCCGCCGCGGCGAGGCCGAAGCGAGAATAAGCTTGGGCCGCCAGGTCTTGCTCTCGCCGCTCACGGCTCTTTGCTCCGCTCGGCTCTGATCACTTGAATCGGTAGGTGATGCGACCCTTGGTCAGGTCATAGGGGGTCATTTCGACAAGGACCTTGTCACCGGTCAAGACACGAATCCGGTTTTTGCGCATCTTGCCGGCCGTATGCGCGATGATTTCGTGATCATTCTCGAGCTTGACCCGAAAGGTCGCATTGGGGAGCAATTCGGTGACGATGCCTGGAAATTCGAGCAATTCTTCCTTCGACATTTGTGTCCTTCTGCTTGAAACCGTCGCTGCCACGAGGGCCAAGACGACCGCCCCATCACGAAATCTTTGCGCAAAGAGCGGCGCGCGGACCCTAATCGAGAACGGCGGCTTTGTGAACTGTCGAAGCGCAAAGTGCTCGGCCCGCTGAAAATTCGATTCTAAAGCGCTTCGCCCAGGCAAAATTCGGCGCAGCCGACGAGGGTTCGATGCGGTTCAATGCGGCGCATCCTGCGCCGCGCCATCCGCGAAGGATTTGTAACGGCGCATGGCGAAGGGGATCGTCGCGAGATAGGCGAGGCTCAGGCAGGCCAGCATTTCCATCGGGAAGGTCGCGAGCAGGAGCACGATGACCGCGACACCGAACAGCACGGCAATCACATATTCGCGCGGCACCCGGCCAATTCTCTTGCCGGAGAAATGCGGAATGCGGCTCGCCATCAGAAACGCGACGAACAGGACATAGGCGATCTCGAAAGGAGCGAACCAATGCGTCGCCGGGACTGCTATGATCGAGAGATTGAGGTAGAGCGGCAGCAAGCCGACGACGGCACCGGCCGGCGCCGGCATGCCCGTAAAGAAACGCGCCTGCCAGGGCGGCTCGTTCGGATCGTCCGCCATGACGTTGAAGCGCGCCAGGCGCAATGCGCAGGCGATCGCAAACACGAGCGCGGCGAACCAGCCGAGGCTCTTCATCTGATGCAGGTTCCAGAAATAGAGAATGAGCCCGGGCGCTACGCCGAAATCGACGAAATCGGCGAGCGAATCGAGCTCCGCGCCAAACCGGGAGGTGCCGCGCAGAGCGCGGGCCAAGCGTCCGTCCAGCCCATCCAAGATCGCCGCGATGATGACAGCGAGGACGGCGATCTCGAACTGGCCTTCGACAGCAAACCTTATGCTGGTGAGACCCATCGAGAGCGCCAGAAGCGTCACCAGATTGGGAAGGATGATGCGCAGCGGCACGGCCCGGAACCTGCGGCTGCGGACAAGGCCCAGGCGGGGCGTCGCGTCGCTCTCCCGATTCGGCGCTGGTCCGCCCTCCGTCTCCGAGACCTCGGCGGGGCGCAGCGAAAACTTCCTTGGCGGTAATGAGCTCATATCGACCAGCATAAAGCAGATCCGCGCTCACGGAAACGCCGAACGGCCCGGCAACGGTCAAGCCGTTACGCCTCCGATCTAGCTCTGCTTGAACGTGCGGCGCGGCTCCAGGCCATGGAAATCGGCAATGATCGTTTCGCCGCCGACGGAGCGCGCCCCTGCCCCGACAAGAGGCCGAGCGGCGTGCGGCAGATAGACATCGACCCGCGAGCCGAAACGGATGAGGCCGAAGCGATCGCCGGCCCCGATATTTTCCCCGACCGCGACGAAGCACAGGATCCGCCGCGCCACGAGCCCGGCGATCTGAACGACGCCCACTCGGCCCCGCGGCGCATCGATGACGAGGCCGTTGCGTTCATTGTCCTCGCTCGCCTTGTCGAGATCGGCGTTGATGAAGAGGCCGGGCCGATAGACGATCTTGCTGATCCGGCCGCCGACGGGGGCGCGGTTCACATGGCAGTCGAAGACCGACATGAAGATGGACACGCGGGGCAAAGCTTCGGGGCCGAGGCCGAGCTCCGGCGGCGGCACGCTCGGCCCGACTGAGGCGACGATCCCGTCGGCCGGGGCGATGACGAGGTCCTCGTCGAGCGGCGTCAGGCGCGGCGGATCGCGGAAGAAATAGGCGCACCAGAGCGTGAGCGCCAGGCCGATCCAGCCGAGCGGCGCGTAGATGGCGAAAAGAATCACCGTCACGACGGCGAAGATCGCGATGAACAGATAGCCTTCAGGGTGGATGGGCACGATCTGTCTGCGGATCGAATCGATCACGTTCATGGAGCCAACTTGTCCCTGACGGCGCTCCGGCGTGATTGCCAAAGCGGGCGGCTGTTTGCGAAAAGATCCTGCCGAAGACCGAGATCATGGGATAATGAAAGACAGCGCTGCTTTTAGCCGAGAGCGACGTCCTCGTCTTCTTCGGAGTAAGACGGGGCTTGCGTCCCATCCGATCCGTTGCCGAGGCTGACGTGCGCGATTGCCGGCTCGAATTGCGCGGCGCGGCGCAAAATCTCCTCGGCCTGCCGCACTTCGTTCTGGCGGTTCCACATGGCGGCGTAGACGCCGCCGCGGGCAAGCAGCACGGCGTGCGCGCCGCGCTCGACGATCTCGCCCTTGTCGAGAACGAGAATCTCATCGGCGTTGACCACGGTCGACAGGCGATGCGCGATGACGAGCGTTGTCCTGCCCTTGGCGACGCGATCGAGCGCGTCTTGAATTTCATGTTCGGTGAATGTGTCGAGCGCCGAGGTCGCTTCGTCGAGCACGAGAATGGGCGGGGCCTTCAGAATGGTGCGGGCGATCGCGACGCGTTGCTTCTCGCCTCCCGAAAGCTTCAGGCCGCGTTCGCCCACCTGGACGCCATAACCGCCGGGCACACTCTCGATGAACCGGTCGATTTGCGCGAGGCGCGCCGCTTCCTTCACCTCCGCCTCGCTCGCGTCGGCACGTCCGTAGCGGATGTTGTAGCCGATCGTATCGTTGAACAGCACGGTATCCTGCGGCACCATGCCGATCGCGGCGCGCAAAGAATTCTGCGTCACTTCCTCGATGTCTTGGCCGTCGATCGTGATACGCCCGGAGGAAGGCTCGTAGAAACGGAAGACCAGCCGCGAAATCGTCGATTTGCCGGCGCCCGATGGTCCTACGATGGCGACCGTCTTGCCGGGCGGCACGTCGAAGCTCACGCCCTTGAGAATCTCGCGGGAAGGATCGTAGTGGAAGAACACGTTCTCGAAGCTGAGATGGCCGCCTGAGACGACGAGCGGCTTGGCGGCGAGCCGATCGGCGATCTCGGGATGCTGCGCCAATATGTCGAACATCATCTCGAGATCGATCTTGGCCTGGCGGATATCGCGATAGACCATGCCGAGGAAGTTCAGCGGCTGATAGAGCTGAATCATCATCGCATTGATGAGCACGAAATCGCCGACGCTGTTGCGCCCGCCCTTGATTCCGGCGACGCTCATCGCCATCGCCGCGGTGAGCCCCAAAGTGAAGATCAGAGCCTGGCCGAAATTGAGAAAGGTGAGCGAAGTATAGGATTTGATGCTGGTCTGTTCATAGCGCGCCATCGACTTGTCGTAGCGTCTCGCCTCCCGCGCCTCGGCGCCGAAATATTTCACCGTCTCGTAATTGAGAAGGCTGTCGAGCGCTTTGGTATTGGCCTCCGTATCGCTCTCGTTCATCGAGCGGCGGATCCCGATACGCCAATTGGTCGCGCTGAAGGTGAAGGCCGTGTAGGCGAAGATCATTGCCGCAACGGCGGCGGTATAGCGCCAGTCGAACTGAAAGAAGAACACGGCGAGGATCAGCACGAATTCCACCGCGGTCGGGACCGCGACCAGGACCACCGTGCGCACGATGGTTTCGATCGCGTTGCGACCGCGTTCGAGCACGCGTGTAAGACCGCCGATCTTGCGCTCGAGATGGAAGCGCAGCGAAAGAAGATGAAGGTGAACGAAGACGTCGTTGGCGAGCCGCCGGACCGCATGCATCGCGACCGATGCAAAGACCGAGTCGCGCGCCTGGGTGAAGCCCGCCATGGCGACACGCAGCAGGCCGTAGAGGAGCGTCAACGCGAGCGGGCCGGCGATGAGCCCGAAGATCCTGTGCGGGGCATGCGCGTGCCCGACCAGCGCATCGGTCGCCCATTTGAACGAATAAGGCACCGCGATCGTGACAAGCTTGGCGAGCAGCAGCAGGGCGAAGGTCGCCACCACCCGCCATTCCAGGTCGCGGCGTCCGGTCGGCCATACATACGGCCAGAGCTTTCGCCATGTCTCGGAGAAGCTCGATCTGGGCTCCATCAGCCGTGCGGCCGACGCTTTAACCTGTTGCAGCATGTCGGTTCGTGGCGGCCGGCTTCGTTAAGTCGGCGGCATCTCCAGGATCGAGAGTTCGCTGAGGCGCGAGCTTACAGCCCAACATATAGGCGACAGCGCGGCAAAACGCATCTTCAGCCGCAGCGTCCCAAGCCGCTCTGCTAATTGTCCACACGCGGCACTACGAAGACCTGCCCCGGATAGATCAAACTCGGATCGCGGATCTGGTCCAGGTTGGCCTCGTAGATGAGCGTGTAGCGGATCCCGTGGCCGAAGATTTTGCGGCTGATCCGCCACAGACTATCGCCGCGCACCACCGTGGCCGTCTCGATTGACGGCACGAACACATCATTGGCGCTGGACGTCGGCAGCGCGGGAGCGGCGGCGACTTCCTGCTTGCTGGATTCCGGCGCTCCGGATTGCTTTGCTGTTTCGCCTCCTGATTGCGCGGCCGCTGTGGTCTCCGGCGCACGCGCGCCTTGGCTCGCGGGCTCGGACGCGGCGGGCTGTTGCGGGGCCGTGGCTTGGCTCGGGGCGGATTCGGACGCGGCGGGCTGTGGCATGGCCGTAGCTTGGTTTGGGGCGGCTTCGGACGCAGGGGTTGGGGCAGCTTCGGGCGCGGCGGGCCGTGGCTTGGCCGTGGCTTGGCTCGGCGCGGGTCCGGAGGCGGCGCCCGGCGTGGGTGCAGCAGCCGGCGATGGCGCGGCCGGTTGGGACGCTGGCGCGGCCGCCGCGGTAGGCTTGGGCGGAGCCGTATTGGCCTCTGCGACGCTGACCGGAACATCGAACGGCACTTCGGCGCGGGCCAGGACTTTTCCGCTATCGTCGATCGCATCGGCACGGACCGCGAAATGGCCCGGCGCCATCCCTTTTCCAACCGTCAGCGACCAATGCCCATCGGAGGCGGCGGTTACGTCGGCCAAGGCGGTCCCGTTGAGATAGATCCGCAAATGGGCGCCCGGCGTGGCCGTTCCCGACGCATAGAAGCCGCCATTGTCGACTTCCGCTGTCCTGAAGGCAACTTCCGGCTCGGCCGGCGCGGCAGCGGATGGTTGCGGAGCCGGAGGTGCTTCTGCCGGTTTGGCCGTATCGGCGAGAATGACGCTGGGCTTGCCGGGCTCGGCCAGCGCAACCACGACATTCTTCTGCCCTTTGGGCGGCACCGAGACGGCAACATTTTGGCGCGAGTCCAGAGTGCCCTCTTTCCCGGTGCTGCGCAGAGCCAGCACGTAATTGCCGGGCGCCAGAGGGGGCGGCACGATGACGAAATTCCCCGCGCCATCGGCGTCAACCTCCGCGATGACCTCGTCGCCCGCGGTCAGCGCAATCTTTGAGTCTGGCGCGGCATGCCCGGCGACGACGGTATCGCCGGAAGGTTCGACCCGCACCGTGTCGAAGACTGGTATGTCCGGGGGCGATGCGGGCTGAGCGGGTGCCGATTCGGGCTCAATCGGCGTGGTGGCAGGGCCGGCCTGCGTGCTCGGCGGGAGGGCGGCCTCCTGCTGGGACTTGGCCGGCTCTGCCGGCTCGGTCTTCTTGGGCGGCGACACGCTGGCCTGCTCGTTCGCCGGGGCCGTGGATGGCGCTGCAGCGGGTGGCGAAGCGGCGGCGGTGGACGGAGCCGCAGCGGGTGGCGAAGCGGCGGCGGTAGATAGAGCCGCAGCGGGTGCTCCGGCCGCTGGCGGGGAAGGTGGAGGCCCGTTCGACGTTGCAGCGACGGGCGCAGTCGTCGAGCTCGGCGGAAAACCTGGTACGACGCCTCGCCACGCGGCAACCGCGCCAACGGCGACGACACTCGCCCCGAGGAGAAGAGCAATGATCTGCGAACGGGTCATGAACCAGCCACCTTTCGCCCGATACATAGCCTGACTGTCATGAAGCCGCTACACGATTTGCTGCGCTTACCTCAATAGAGAGATGAATTTGCGCGGGTTCACGACCATTTCGGCGGCCTGATGGCATAAATTCATGGGCAGCCGCGGCCAAATGCAGGCAATTCTGCCTTGACCCCAAACCGCCCCGCGCGCGACAAGCGCGCCATGAATAGTCTCAGAATACAAGAACCCCTCGCGAAACCCTCGACCGATCGCCTGATCCGCAACATCTGCGTCTATTGCGGCTCCTCCGCCGGGTCGGACCCGATCTATCTTCAGGCAGCCCGCGCGCTTGGCCGCGAGCTTGCCAAGGCCAAGATCGGCCTCATCTATGGCGGCGGCGGGACCGGGCTGATGGGCGCGCTCGCCCGCTCAGTCCTCGAGAGCGGCGGATTCGTCACCGGGATCATCCCGGAATTCCTGACCGAGCGCGAGGCCATGTTCGATGCGGCGCAGAATCTCATCGTCGTGCCCGATATGCACACTCGCAAGAGGCTGATGTTCGAGAAGGCCGATGCCTTCGTCGCGCTGCCCGGCGGAATAGGCACTTTAGAGGAACTCGTCGAGCAACTGACCTGGGTTCAGCTCGAACGCCACACCAAGCCGGTGCTCATCGCCGACATCGGCGGCTTCTGGCGGCCGCTCCTCACGCTCTTCGCCCATATGCACGAGCGCAGCTTCATCCAGCCGGCGTTCGAGGTGCGTTACCTCGTCGCCGAAAGGGTCGAGGACGTGCTGCCCATGCTCAAGGCGGCCGCGGCCAAGGCCGCGGCCCTGGGCCGCAAGGAAAGCGTTGACCCGCGCCTGTAGCGAGCCCGGTTCTCCTGCCGGGCTTTGCGCTCTAGTTTACGGAAATGTCCAGCAAGCGGCCCGTTCATATCATCGGCGCCGGCCTGGCCGGGTCGGAAGCGGCCTGGCAGATCGCGCGTGCGGGCATTCCGGTCGTGCTTCACGAGATGCGGCCCGCACGACCGACGCCGGTGCATCAAACCGGCGATTTCGCCGAGCTCGTCTGTTCCAACTCGTTCCGCGCCGACGATCCTGAGACGAACGCCATCGGCATCCTGCATCGCGAGATGCGGCGGCTCGACTCCCTCATCCTTTCCGCCGCCGACGCCCATAAGGTGCCGGCCGGCGGAGCACTGGCTGTCGATCGCCAAGGCTTCGCACGTTTCGTCACCGAAAAGCTCATGGCCTGCCCGGCGGTGGAGATCGTCCGCGACGAAGTCGAGGGCTTGCCGCCGCCGGATTGGGATCAGGTCATCGTCGCCACCGGGCCGCTGACCGCGCCAGGGCTTGCGGCGGCGATCAAGAGCCTCACCGGCGAGGAGGATCTTGCCTTCTTCGACGCGATCGCCCCGATCGTGCATCGCGAGACGATCGACATGGGCAAGGCCTGGATGCAATCGCGCTACGATCGCCAGGGGCCAGCCGGCGACGGCGCCGATTACGTCAATTGTCCGCTGACGCGGTCGCATTATGACGCCTTCGTCGCCGGCCTTCTCGCGGCGGAAAAGACCGAATTCAAGGCCTTCGAAGGAACGCCCTATTTCGACGGCTGCCTGCCGATCGAAGTGATGGCCGAGCGCGGCCACGAGACGCTGCGGCATGGGCCGATGAAGCCCTTCGGCCTCACCAACCCGCATGCGCCGCGCGACAAACCCTATGCCGTCGTGCAATTGCGGCAGGACAATCGGCTCGGCACTTTGTTCAACATCGTCGGCTTCCAAACAAAGTTGAAGCACGCCGCGCAAGTCTCTCTGTTTCGTACGATTCCCGGCCTCGAGGGCGCCGAATTCGCGCGGCTCGGCGGGCTGCATCGCAATTCGTTTCTGAACTCCCCGAAGGTGCTCGACGGGCGGCTGCGGCTGAAGGCCGATCCGCGCTTGCGCTTCGCCGGCCAGATCACCGGCTGCGAAGGCTATGTGGAGAGCGCCGCGATCGGGCTCCTGGCCGGCCGGCTCGCCGCGGCCGAACGGCTTGGCGTGGCGCTCGCGCCGCCCCCTGCGACGACGGCCATCGGTGCCCTGGTCAACCACATCACCGGCGGCCATATCGTTTCGATCGACGCCGGCCGATCCTCCTTTCAGCCGATGAACGTCAATTTCGGCCTGTTTCCGCCGCTCTCCGGAATCTCCAAGTCCAAGAACGGCACTGAGAAAGGCGCGGCGAAGAAGCGGGCGCTCAGCGCCCGCGCCGCCGCCGATCTCGAAGCGTGGCGAGCCACAGCCTCTCTTCTCGCGGCGGAATGATCGGCGCGCTCGCAGACACCAACCGTGCCCGCCTCGACTTTGCCGCGAGTCACGCTTAAGTGACGTGCCCCGTAGCCGGCGTTGCCGGGGCAGGACAGAGAGATGCCGCAAATTCCACGCTTCTCCAGCGCTCGGACTCACGACGCCCTGCGCTTCAGCTTTGCCGGCAGTTGGACGGTGGATGCGGCGCAAGCGCTTGAAAGCAATGCCGCATCGCTGCTTGCCGAAGCCGCAAGCGCGGGCCGCGCGATCTTCGATCTCGGCGGGCTCGAGCGGCTCGACACGTCGGGCGCCTGGCTTATCGACCGGACGCGGCAGGATCTGAACGGCCGGGGCGTCGAGACGCGCTTCGAGCACGTCCGCCCCGAATATGAAATCCTTTTCTCCGAAGCGCGCTACCGGACCTTTCCGGAACTGCCGCGAAAGCGCGGCCATCTCGCCTTCGATATCGCCGCCGATGTCGGCGAAAGCGTCGTCAACACAGGACGCGACCTGTTCAACGCCACGTCCTTCCTGGGCGAAGTCGTCACCTGCTTCCTCAAGACTCTTGTCGCGCCGGCCCGCTTTCGCGGCACCTCGGTCATTTTCCATCTCGAGAATTTCGCATTTCGCAGCATGCCGATCATCGCGCTCATCAATTTCCTGGTCGGCGGAATCATCGCGCAGCGCGGCATTTACCTTTTGCGGAAGTTCGGAGCGCCGACTTATGCCGTCGATCTCGTGGGCATTCTCGTGCTGCGTGAACTTGGGCTGATGTTGACGGCGATCATGATCGCCGGGCGCTCTGGTTCGGCGATCACGGCCGAGCTTGGCTCGATGAAGATGCGCGAAGAAATCGACGCGCTGCATGTGATGGGCTTGCGCCCCGTCGAGGTCCTGGTCGTGCCGCGGCTTTTGGCACTCATCCTGAGCCTGCCGATTCTCACCGTCGTCGCCGATATGTCGGCCTTGTTCGGCGGCCTGCTCGTCGCCTGGGGCTACGGGGGAATCAGTCCAGAAAATTTCATGACGCGCCTGCAAAACGCGGTCGAGACCAGCGATTTCTGGGTCGGGATCATCAAGGCGCCGTTCATGGCCTTGGTGATCGGGCTTATCGCGGCAACCGAAGGCTTCGCCGTGGCGGGCTCGGCGGAATCGCTCGGCCGGCAGGTCACGGCCTCTGTCGTCAAATCGATCTTCATGGTCATCGTCGTCGACGGAGTCTTCTCGCTCTTCTTCACCGCCATCAGGTTTTGAGCGCAGAGATGGAAAGCTTCGCTCCCCTCGTCGATTTGCCGCCCCGGCGGCCTCCTCCTTCTGCTGCCCGCGCGCAGGAGCTTGTGATCAGAGTGCGCGACCTCGTCGTCGGCTTCGGCGACAAGCTCGTCATGAACGGGCTCGATCTCGACGTCTTCAAAGGCGAAGTCATGGGCCTCGTCGGCGGCTCGGGAACCGGTAAATCGGTCCTGATGCGCACGATCCTCGGTCTGATCGCCAAGCAAAGGGGCACGATCGAAGTCTTCGGCGCCGATCTCGACCGCCTCGACCTCACCGAGCGTAAGCGCCTCGAACGCCGCTTCGGCGTCATGTTTCAGCAGGGCGCCTTGTTTTCCGGCCTGACCGTCAAGCAGAACGTCCAGGTGCCTCTGCGCGAGCACCTGAACATATCGGAACGGCTTTCCCAAGAGCTGGCCATGCTGAAAATCGAGCTGGTCGGCCTCGAACCGGATGCGGCGGACAAACATCCGGCGGAATTGTCAGGCGGCATGGTCAAGCGTGCGGCGCTCGCGCGGGCCTTGGCGCTCGATCCGGAACTCGTCTTTCTCGACGAGCCGACCTCCGGGCTCGACCCGATCGGTGCCGCCGAAATCGACGAATTGATCGCGACATTGCAGAAAACCCTCGGGCTCACGGTCTTCATGGTCACCCACGATCTCGATAGCCTCTACGTGGTCTGCGACAGGGTCGCGGCTCTCGCCGACGGCAAAGTGATCGCCAGCGGCCCGATTTCCGCCATGCTCGCCTCCGAACACCCTTGGCTGCGCGCCTATTTCCACGGCAAGAGGGCCCGCCAATTCGACGTGGACCCAAGGCCACGAACGGCCGAACGGCCGGCCGCCGGTCCCGCCAACAGATGAGCGACTCATGGAAACCCGGGCCAATTATGCTCTGATCGGAGCCTTCACCCTCGCGGTGATCGCCGTGGGCTTCATCTTCGTCTACTGGCTGGCAGGCCCCGGCCGGTCGTCGGCGGGGACGCAGACGTACAAGGTCGTGTTCACCGGCTCGATCTCTGGCCTCGGGGGCGGCAGTTTGGTTCTCTTCAACGGCGTCCGGATCGGCGAAGTCAAGCGGATCGATCTCATGCCGCAGGACCCCTCGCACGTCTACGCGCTGATCGATGTCGATGCCCGCGTGCCTATACGCACCGATACCAAGGCGCACCTCGAATCGACCGGGTTGACCGGCATCGCCTCGGTGGCGCTGGCCGGCGGCAGCGTGAATTCGCCGCCGCTCGGCAAAGCGCCAGACGGCGGGCCCGGCGTGATCGTCGCCGAACGCTCGGACTTCCAGGACATGATGGAAGCCGCGCGCCACATCGCCGGCCAGGCTTCGGACGTGCTCGACAAGGCCAATAAGATCCTCGACGACAATTCGGGTTCGCTCACCGCCTCAGTGAAGAATGTCGAGAAATTCTCCGGCGCGCTCGCCGCCAATTCCGATGGGATCAAGGACTTCCTCGCCGCCGTCTCGGACGTCGGTCAGGCGATCGGGCCGCTCTCCGCGAAGCTCTCGACGCTTGCCGATGATACCGACAAGGTCGTGAAAGCCGTGGACCCGGACGAGGTGAAAGCGACCCTCAAGGACGTGGCGGAACTCTCAGCCAAGCTCGACGCCGACGCCGACAAGGTGGATGGGGTTCTTACCAATCTGAACGGATTCCTCGCGACCGGCGATTCCAAAGGCGCCTTCGGAGAAATGGAAGCGGCGGCGAAATCCATTCGCACGCTGGCCGACAACCTCGACGCGCGGACCAAGGAATTGACCGCCAATCTCAACCGCTTCACCGGCTCCGGATTGCGCCAATACGAGGCGCTTGCCGTCGACGGCCGCAAGACGCTTCAGGACATCGATCAGGCCGTGCGCTCGATCGAAGCCAATCCGCAGCAGTTCATATTCGGAAAGAAGCAACAAGTTCCCGAATATAGCAGTTCTCGCTAGGCATGCTGCCGAAGGTGGAACAGTCTTGCGAAAAGCTCTTGCGACGCCAAGAGAATCTAGCGCAGCATCGTCGGAACTGATCCTGCTATAGAGTAACAAAAGGGGAATGCCGGCTTTTTTTGCCGCGGCCGCACGCCCTTCCCCCATGGCGCGGCAGGCGAGGCATTCTCTCGCTTCTCTTGTGCCTCGCGACGGCCTGTTCGAGCCAGCCGCCATCGACCTTCGATCTTGATCCGGCGGCGGATTTCGGCGCGCTCAACAAGGCGCTCGCCGACCTGATGCATCAGATCGTGGTTTGGGCCGCGCCGAAAGCCTGACGGACCACCCGCACCTGCGATCTCGGCAGCTCGACCCGCATGCGGCTCGATGCACGGGACCCCTCGCAAATTTGCGGCCGAACACGTAGGATTGGCCCGGTAAGCGGCGTCGGGGCCTCGACAACCGACAACGAGGGGAGGTTTGAGCATGTTCAATCTGAATGAAATCGTGCAAAGTGCACAAGGCGGCCAAGCGATCGACAATCTGGCGCAGCGATTCGGGATCTCTCCGGAGCAGGCGAATGCCGCGGTTCAGGCGCTGATCCCAGCGCTCTCGGCGGGTCTTGCCAAATGCGCGACAGATCCCGGCGCGCTCGGCTCGATCATTTCGGCCATGACGGACGCCGATCATCAAACTTCGTTTTCGAGCCCGGCGGCGGCGCAATCGCCGGCCGCGGTCCAGAAGGGAAATGAGGCACTTACGCAAATCTTCGGCTCGAGCCACATCGTCCAGCAGCTCGTGCAGCAGGCTTCCCGGGTGACCGGGCTGCGCCCCGATCTTCTCGCTCAGATGCTGCCGGTCGTCGTTTCGATCGTGCTCGGCGGCCTCGCGACCTCTTTGCACAATCAGGGGTTCGGCAATGTTCTCAGTCAGTTGGCGAGCGCCGTGCGGCAAGGCAATCTCAGCTCGGTGCAGGGGTCGAGCAATACGGGGATCATGGGCATTCTGGCCAATCTTTTTGGGAGCTTGTTCGGCGGCGCCAAACCCGGCGACACGTCTTCCCTCAGCTCCGGCCTCGATGCGCTGACCAAAATGTTCCAGCCGGGCACGCTGCCGCCAAGCGTGACGCAGTCGGGACTGCAAGACTCGATCGGCAGGATCCTGAGCACCGGGCGGCCCTGAAGCGCGGGACTGGAACAGTTCTGTCGCAGGGGGGCCCCTCGATCACTTAGCTCAAGTTGGAAGCGATCGGACGGTAGAACTTCGAGGAGATCGCAGTTCCTATGGCGCGCGCACCAGCGACGATCGCGATCGATATCAATCCGGCGATGAAAGCATATTCGATCGCCGTCGCCGCGCGCTCGTCCGCTAAGAATCGCCGAATGATCCGCATGTTCTCCTCCTACCACTATGTGTGCGAGGAGGGGTGGACGAAGAGTTAACAGGTGGCCGGGAAGATTGGCTGATCAATTAACGATCAGCCAATTGAACCGCGCGACGGCACCCTGCTCCCTCTATGCTCGGGCCTTCTCTTGGACTGCCGCGGTTCGGTAAAGAGCCATGCGCCATTGCGGCTCAATACGGTCGTGTCTATTTAGGCAGGCGTCTCGGCTCTTCCGCGGTTCGCAATCAAGCTAGAATCCACATGGCAATCAACTGAATACATAGCTCTCTTGCGAACGCAGGCTTAGCGATCACGCCAGGCCGCGCTCCATTCGAACCGGTATCTTGCCTCCACCAACGAAGCAGCACGAACGAAAGCTCGGATATGGCCCGCGACGTTTCCGATTCGACGCCCATCACGTCGCGCGATCAACTCGTCGCCTGGTTCGAAGCCGGCGCGAAACCGGGCGATCAATTCCGTATCGGGACCGAGCACGAAAAGTTCCCCTTCTACAGAATGGACCATGCCCCGGTGCCTTACGCAGGCATGCCCGGACGCAAGGGAATTGGCGCGTTGCTCGAAGGGATGAAAGCGGAACTGGGTTGGACCCCAATCCTGGAAGGAGACCATGTCACCGGCCTCTATGACGAGGCTGGAGGCGGGGCTATTTCGCTCGAACCGGGCGGCCAGTTCGAACTCTCCGGCGCACCGCTCGACACGATCCATGCGAGCAAAGCGGAGCTTGCCCGTCATTTTTCGGCCTTGAACAAAGTCGCCGGACCCGTTGGCTTCCTCGGGCTCGGCATGAGCCCGAAATGGCGACGCGAAGAGATCCCGATCATGCCAAAGCGCCGCTATGAGCTCATGGCCAGATATATGCCCAAGGTCGGCGCGCTTGGCCTCGACATGATGCTGCGCACCTCAACGGTGCAAGCCAATCTCGATTATGCGAGCGAAGCCGACATGGTGAGAAAGCTGCGCGTCTCGCTGGCGGTTCAACCGCTGATCACCGCGCTCTTTGCCAATTCGCCCTTCACCGACGGCAAGCTCAACGGTTTTCTGTCGATGCGTTCGGAGATCTGGCGCCATACCGATCCCGATCGCACCGGGATGCTCAACTTCGTCTTCGAGCCGGGCATGGGCTTCGAGCGCTATGTCGATTATGCGCTCGACGTCCCGATGTATTTCGTCAAACGCGGCGATGTCTATCACGACGTCGCCGGCGCGAGCTTCCGCGATCTGCTCGCCGGCCGGCTCCCTGCTCTGCCGGAAGAGCGCGCCATGTTCTCGGATTGGGCCAATCATCTCACCACGATCTTTCCGGAGGTTCGCCTCAAGCGCGTTCTCGAAATGCGCGGCGCTGACGCCGGCGCCCTGCCCTTTCTTTATGCGCTGCCGGCGCTTTCCGTCGGTCTGCTCTACGATTCCTCGGCGCTCGACGGGGCATGGGAGATCGTACGGCCCTGGAGCGCGGAAGAGCGCGAGCGTCTGCGCGACCAAGTTCCGCGTCTCGGGCTCAAATGCATGATCGCCGGACGCAGCCTGCGCGATGTCGGCCGCGAGGTCCTGGAACTCGCGCGTGGCGGACTCGCCCGCCGGCAAAGGCGCGATGAGGCCGGCCGCGACGAGACCGCGTTCCTCGACCCGCTCGATGCTGTGCTCGCCGGCCGCACCCAGGCTGAGGATTTGATTGAGAGATTCGAAACGCGCTGGGCAGGCTCGGTCGAACCCGCCTTTAGCGAATGCGCCTATTGAGCCGTCTCATCAGAGGCCCGGCGGCTCAACGGAAGGGATCATAGCCGTAAGGATCGTCGGTCCCGACCCGCACATGACGCGGCTCTGGAAAATCCGATGTTCCGAGGTCATTGGTTCGGATTGCGGCCGTGGTCGCGCTGGCGGCACGGGTGCTGCTGAAATCATAGCTTAGGCTGCGCGAGCCGAACTCGACTCGGACATGGCCGCCGATTCTGACGCAGGCCGTGGTGCCCTCGACCGAAGTAAACCCCGGTCCATAGGCGGCGCAATTGTCGCGCGCCATCCATCGCGCCGCGCCGACGGGCAGGCTCCGGTCACCTGCGAAGCTTGTGGAGACGAAAACCAAGGCGAAGAGGCTCGAAGCGCCATAAGCGAGGCCCGCGCGCGTCATCAAACTCATGGGCTGTTACCGCAAGCTAATCGCATGATCATGAGAGTCTGCGCATCCCCGGATTTCGCGTGGCACCCGCGTCGGCCTGATCGGTCGACGCGGTGCTCGCGTCATCGTTTCGAACCCGCTCCCGCGCATTTTCGTAGGAGCAGTTTGGGGCAATATCGTGGAACGAATCTGTATTCTTCAAGATCGAAGCGGAGCTTCGAGCCAAGATCCAGGGCCGCAGTTGAGAGTCAAAACGTTGGCACGTTGGAGGCTCGTCCGGGGAAGAGTCCGCGATCCATGAAGAACGATCGCGCTAATTGCGCCAATCGCCAAGTGTCGCCTGCACGATCGCCATGGCGGCGACCGCCGCCGTATCGGCGCGCAGGATCCGCGGCCCGAGCGAGAGGCGAATGACGGACGGCGTGGAAAGAATCGCCGCCCGCTCGCCGGCCTCGAATCCGCCTTCGGGCCCGATCAGCACGGCAAGCGGGTTCTTACGATGTGCGGCATGGAGCGCGGCGATCGGATCGGCCTCCTCCGCTTCCTCGTCGCAGAAGATGAGCAGACGCTCTCCGGGCCAAGTCGCCAGCAGGGACTCGAGACTTGCTGGCGCCGCGATGCGCGGCAGCGAGAGGATGCCGCATTGCTCGGCGGCTTCGATGGCATTGGCGCGCATCCGCGCCGGGTTGACGCGCTCCGCCTGGGTATGGCGGGTCAGAACCGGCTGCAGCAGCGTGGCCCCCATTTCCACGGCTTTTTGCACCATGTAGTCCTGACGGGCATGTTTCAGCGGGGCAAAGAGATAATGAAGGTCGCCGTCGTTCTCCTGCGGCCGCACCATGTCGATGGCGACGAGCGTGGCGGGTTTGCGGAGCGACAGGCTGGCTCGCCATTCGCCGTCGCGTCCGTTGAAGACGTGAATTTCGGCGCCTTCGGAAAGACGCAATACGTTGCGCAGATAATGCGCCTGCGCCGGATCGAGTTCGACCCGGGCGCCGGCGGCGAGCGGCGCCTCGACAAACAGCCGCCGCGCGGTGAAGTCGTAGCGTGCCATGCCTGTTCTCCGCGCCGAACCGACTTGCCCATTGCGCCGCGCATTTGCTAGAAGACGAAAAGGTCACATTCAAGTTGATTGTGAGGGTCGCGCTATGCCGCTGAAATCCGCTGGTCGCCCCCGGCTTTCCACTTTGGCCATGGCATGCGCCTTTTCGGCGCTCCCGGCCTTGCCATTCTTCCTCGGGCTCGCTTTGCCGGCCGTTGCCGCCGAATGCAGTGACGATATCGGCAATATGACGAAAAAGCGGCAGTCGATCATCGACGACCTGAACAGACTCGCCAAATCCTCGCCCAAGGGCCAGCTCGATCCGGCCGTCTCCTGCCCGAAGCTGCGCAACCTCGCCGCCGCCGAGCAAGAGCTTCTCGCCTATCTCCAGAAGAACAAGGATTGGTGCATGGTGCCCGACGAGGCCATCACCAATCTGACCATGAGCCATGACCGCTCGAAGAGCGTGGCGGCCAGAGCCTGCGCCGTCGCGGAGCAGATGAAGAAGAACGAAGAAGCCGGCGGCCTCGGCGGCGCGCAGAAACTGCCGACCGGGCCCTTGTGAGGACATCGCCCGGGCTGCCGGACGCATCGCCGTTTCTCCTGCGGCATGCGCCGCAAGCCTGGCACCCGTTCATTCAGCTCGCCCGCCTCGACCGGCCGATCGGCTGGTGGCTCCTGCTTCTGCCTTGCTGGTGGTCCTCGATCCTGGCCGCCATCGCGCGGCAGATGCCGCCGAATCCCTGGCATCTCGCGCTGTTTTTCGTCGGAGCCGTGGCGATGCGCGGCGCCGGCTCGACCTACAATGATCTGATCGATCGCGACATCGACGCCAGGGTCGAGCGTACGCGGGGTCGCCCGCTACCCTCCGGCCGGATCGGGGTTCGCGGCGCGCGGATCTTCCTCGTCGCGCAGGCCCTCGTCGGCCTCGCCGTGCTCCTCTGCTTCAACCGCCTCACCATCGGGCTCGGCGCAGCCTCGCTCGTCATCGTCGCCATCTACCCGTTCATGAAGCGGATCACGTTCTGGCCGCAAGCCATTCTCGGACTTGCTTTTTCCTTCGGCGCGCTGATGGGCTGGGCGGCCGCTTGCAGCAGCTTGGCTCTGCCCGCGCTGCTCCTCTACCTGGGCGCCGTGGCATGGACGATCGGCTATGACACGATCTATGCCCTGCAAGACATGAGCGACGACATGATCGCCGGAGTGAAGTCGACGGCGCGCCGTTTCGGCGGGCATGTGCGGGGCGCCGTCGCCCTCTTCTATGGCGCGGCCCTCGTTTTCACGGCGCTGGCGCTCATCGCCGCTGGCGCGGCAAAACCCCTCGCGCTCGCCGGCCTGCTCGGCATGGGAGCGCATTTGCTCTGGCAGGTCGCGAAGCTCGATCCCGCCGATCCTGTCCTCGCGCTGCGGCTATTCCGCTCCAATCGCGATGCCGGCCTGATTCTGTTCGCGGGGCTTGCGGCCGAGACCGCGCGGGGGTTGTTCTGACCTTCTATTTTGGCTCCCGGAACCCGGCGCGAAGCTTTGTTTCATCCTCGAAATGGTCTTTGCGCGTGCCTGCGGCCAAGCGCCTGTGCGTAACGCGGGGCGAAGGCGCAAAGAATTGAAAATACGTGGGCTTTTTGCCGCGCGAGAGCCCGCCGCAACTGGCAATTCCGGGCGGATTTGCTTATATTGAAAGCACTGATTTCCCACGACTCTGGATTGATCCCCCTTGGCCGCTGACGATAACACCGGAAGAGCGCCTGGCTCAGATATCCGGCCGGTTTCCATTTCCGACGAGATGCGCCGCAGCTATCTCGATTACGCGATGAGCGTGATCGTGAGCCGCGCGCTGCCCGACGTGCGCGACGGCTTGAAGCCGGTGCACCGGCGCATTCTCTATTCGATGTACGAGAACAATTACACGCCGGACCGCGCCTACAATAAATCGGCGCGCGTCACCGGCGACACGATGGGCAAATATCATCCGCACGGCAATCTCGCGATCTATGACGCGCTGGTGCGCATGGCGCAGCCCTTCTCGATGCGCCTGCCCCTGATCGACGGGCAAGGCAACTTCGGCTCCGTCGACGGCGATCCGCCCGCGGCGGAACGCTATACCGAGGTGCGCCTCGCCACCGCCGCCATTCCCCTGCTCGACGATCTCGACAGCGAGACGGTCGATTTCCAGCCGAACTACGACGGGCGCGAGCGCGAGCCCGTGGTCCTTCCGGCGAAATTCCCCAACCTGCTCGTCAACGGCGCCGGCGGCATCGCGGTCGGCATGGCGACGAATATTCCGCCGCACAATCTCGGCGAGGTCATCGATGCGGTGATCGCCATGATCGACCGGCCGGAGATTTCCGCCGAAGAGCTGATGACGATCATCCCCGGTCCGGATTTCCCGACCGGCGGCACGATCTTGGGGCGCGCCGGCATTCGTTCAGCTTATTTGCTCGGGCGCGGCTCGATCCTGGTGCGGGCCAAGGTCGAGATCGAGGAGATCCGCAAGGAGCGCGAGGCGCTGATCGTCACCGAGATCCCCTATCAGGTGAACAAGGCGGTCTTGCTCGAGCGGATCGCCGAACTCGTCCGCGAGAAGAAGGTCGAAGGCATCTCCGATCTGCGCGACGAATCCGACCGCGATGGCATGCGCATCGTGATCGAGCTGAAGCGCGATGCCGTAGCCGATGTGGTCTTGAACCAGCTCTGGCGCTTCACCGCGCTGCAAGCGGGCTTTGCGGCCAATATGATTGCGCTCAACGGCGGCCGGCCCGAGACGCTGACGCTCAGGGATTTCCTCACCGCCTTCGTCGACTTCCGCGAAGAGGTCGTAACAAGGCGCACCAAGTTCAAGCTCAACAAGGCGCGCGACGCCGCCCATCTCCAGGTCGGGCTCGCCATCGCGGTGGCCAATATCGACGAGGTCGTTCGGTTCATCCGCAGTTCGCCCGATGCCGGGGCGGCGCGCGAAGCTTTGATGAGCCGGGAGTGGCCGGCGCATGACATGGCACCGCTCGTCGCGCTCATCGCCGATCCGCGCCATGCGCTGAGCGAATCCGGCGCCTGCCGCCTCTCCGAGGCGCAAGCGCGCGGCATTCTCGACTTGCGGCTGCAAAGATTGACGGCGCTCGGGCGCGAGGAGATCGCCGAAGCGCTCGGGAAACTTGCCTCGGAGATCACCGATTATCTCGACATCCTGCGCTCGCGCGCGCGGGTCTTCGCAATCATCAAGGATGAGCTTTTGGCGATCAAGAGCGCGCACGCCACGCCGCGCCGAACGATGATCGTCGATGCCGACGCCGACTTCGAAGACGAAGATCTGATCCAGCGCGAGGACATGGTGGTCACCGTCTCGCATGCCGGCTATATCAAGCGAGTTCCGCTGTCGACTTATCGCGCGCAGCGGCGCGGTGGCAAGGGCCGCGCCGGCATGCAGACGCGCGACGAGGATTTCGTGGCCCGGCTTTTCATCGCCTCGACGCATACGCCGGTCCTGTTCTTCTCCTCGCATGGGCAAGTCTACAAGGAAAAGGTCTGGCGTCTGCCGGCCGCCGCTCCGCAGGCGCGCGGCAAGGCGCTCGTCAACATCCTGCCGCTCGAACAGGGCGAGCGGATCACGACGATCATGCCGCTGCCCGAAGACGAGTCGCAATGGGAGACGCTTGACGTCATGTTCGCGACGACCGGCGGCACGGTGAGACGCAACAAGCTCTCCGATTTCACCCAGGTCAATCGCTCCGGCAAGCTCGCCATGCGTCTCGACGAAGGCGAAGAGATCGTCGACGTGCAGATCTGCACCGAGGCCGACGACGTGCTGCTCACGACCGCCAACGGGCAATGCATCCGCTTCCCCGTCGCCGACGTGCGCGTCTTCAAGGGCCGCGATTCGATGGGCGTGCGCGGCATCGCGCTCGGCGAAGACGACCGGGTGATCTCGCTCGCGATTCTGCGCCATATCGAGGCGGAGAGCGGCGAGCGCATGGCCTATTTGAAGATGCGCCGCGCCGTCGCCGGCGAGGCGTCGGCCGAAGCGGCGCCTGAAAGCGCGACTGAAATGGCCGGCGAGACGCTGGGCGAAGAAGGCAATGGCGAAGAGGCGCAAGCCGCGCCGCTCGCCCCCGAGCGCTATGCCCAAATGTCGGCGGCCGAAGAAATCATCCTGACGATTTCATCGAAGGGTTTCGGCAAGCGCACCTCGTCCTTCGAATACCGGATCACCGGGCGCGGCGGCAAAGGCATCGTCGCCATGGCCGTCAATCAGCGCAATGGCCCGCTCGTCGCCTCCATGCCAGTCGAAGAGAGCGATGAGATCATGCTGGTAACCGACGGCGGCCGGTTGATCCGCTGTCCGGTCGAAGACATTCGCGTCGCCGGCCGCAGCACCCAGGGCGTCACTGTCTTCAACACGGCGGACGGCGAACGCGTCGTCGGCGTCGAGCGGATCAGCGAAGAGGATGAGGCCGGCAACGGGGATGCGGGCAATGGTAATGGCGGCGAGGCGTGAGGCTTTCCTCTCCCCACTTGCATGCGCATTCCCTCTCCCCGCTTGCGGGGAGAGGGATAGGGTGAGGGGCCGGGTGATTTACTACAATGTCGTGCGCCGATCGAGCGCAGCAAGGATGGTTTCGATTACATTAGCAACGCCATCGAACACTTCGGTATTCGTAAAATGGATGACGCGATATCCCTGATCCTCCAAATAGGCGGACCGCTTCTCATCCTGCCGGACCTCAGCATCCGTTCCGTGTGTCGCCCCATCGACTTCGATGACAAGCTTCTGTTCGCGGCAAACGAAATCGCCGAAATAGGGACCAAGTGGTGCCTGCTGAACGAATTTGAAGCCCTTCAGCCTGCGCCCACGCAAACGCTGCCAAAGCTGTTCCTCGGCTGCGGTCTCTCCACGTCGCAATTCTTTTGCACGGCGCGTTTCATGAAGATGTAAGCATGTATGCCCTAATCCCCCAAGCCCCTCACCCTAGCCCTCTCCCCGCTTGCGGGGAGAGGGAATTTGCCCCCGCCTCTGCGCTCCGCTAGACATGACGCATGGTCCGCAAAGCGCTCTATACCGGCACATTCGATCCACTGACCAATGGTCATGTCGATATCATCACGCGCGCGGCGCGCTTCTGCGACGAGCTCGTCGTGGCGATCGGCGTGCATCCGGGCAAGACGCCGCTGTTCTCGGCCGAGGAACGCACCGAATTCGTGCGCCAATCTTGCGAGCGCCTGGTCGCCGCCCAATCCTGCAAGCTTTCGGTTTTGACCTTTTCCGGCCTTTCGGTCACCGCCGCACGGGAGGCCGGCGCCACGCTGTTGCTGCGCGGCCTGCGTGATGGCACCGATCTCGATTATGAGATGGAGATGGCCGGAATGAATGCGGTCATGGCCCCCGAGATCCAGACCGTGTTTCTCGCCGCCTCGCCCGGCCTTCGCCACATTGCCGCGACATTGGTCCGCCAAATCGCCCTGCTCGGTGGCGATGTCTCGAGCTTCGTGCCCGAGGTCGTCGCCCGCGCCATCGCGGCCAAAACGCGCGCCTCGCACTAAGGACGGACGTCTATGAAATTGAACCGACGCAGCCTTTTCATCGCCCTCGCCTTCGCCGTGATCGCGGCGCCGCTAGCCGCCGCGCCGGATATTCAAAACACGATCTATCTCGACACCAAGGACGGCCGCATCACGATCCTGCTGCGGCCCGATCTCGCGCCGAAGACCGTGGCGCAGATCAAGACGCTGACGAAGCGCGGCTTCTACAATGGGATCGTTTTCCATCGGGTGATCGACGGCTTCATGGCGCAGACGGGAGATCCGACCGGCACCGGCACGGGCAAGTCCGATCTTCCCGATCTGCCGGCAGAATTCTCCAACGCGCCGTTCAAACGCGGAACCGTCGGCATGGCGCGCGCGGAAGATCCGAATTCCGCCAATTCGCAGTTCTTCATCTGTCTCGCCGATTCCGACTTTCTGAACGGTCACTATACCGTCTTCGGCCAGGTGATCGCAGGCATGGACGTCGTCGACAAGATCAAGAAGGGCTCGCAGGACGAGAACGGCATGGTCACCAATCCGGACAAGATCGTGAAAATGCAACTCGCCGCCGAGGCGAAATAATGCACGCAAGCGCCGGCTTGCGTGACGATCGTCAGAGCTGGATGATCGAGTCGAAATCGAAGGTGCTGCCGGGCGGATTCTCGCCGATCCGCAACGTCGTATCGTTCACGAAACGGTACGGCGGCACGGGCAGATTGTACGGGGCCGGGACGCCCTTGAATACCCGGCCCGCCAGATCATATTTCGACCCGTGACAGGGACAGAAATAGCCGCCGAGCCATGCGGCCGTCGGCGTGGTCGGGCTCGGATTGGGAAAGAACTCCGGGATGCAGCCAAGATGCGTACAGATGCCGACGAGAACCCCGAATTCGGGTTTGATCGAGCGATGCCAGTTATCCGCATAGGACGGCTGCTGGAGATTCTGCGAGTTCGGATCGGACAGGAGGGCGACGAGCTGCGGCGTTTTCAGGGTCGCAAGCAGTTTCTCGGGGCGGTTGACAATGAAGATCGGCCGCGAGCGCCAGCGCACGATGATCATCTGTCCTGGCGCCACAGACTTGAGATCGACGTCCACGGGGCCGCCGGCGGCAATCGTCGAGGCATCGGGTTCCATCTGTGCGATCAGCGGCACCATGGCCGCGACCGTCCCGACCACCCCGAACGCCCCGGTCGCGAGGAAAAGGAAGTCTCGCCGCGTCGCGTCCCGTGCCGGCGCGGTGCCGTGAAGGGCGTCGGAAGCGAGAACGGAATCGGGAGAAGGGGCATTCGCCATGATCCACCACCGCAAAGCTATTGGGTCCGAGCACTCGTATCACATCTAGCCCATCCGGCGAAGCTTCGGTATCAGCGCGATGCTGAAATCGCCAAGCGGCCGGCCTGCTGTGCTCACGCCTCGGCCGAAGGCGATGTTTACCTCCGACGCCGCTTCGACTATTGCAAGGCTCCATCGAAGTCCAGAGGAGTTCGCCATGGTCGCACCCGGCAATAAGCTTACGCTCGATACGACAAAAGGCGAGGTCGTCATCGAGATGCGGCCCGATCTCGCGCCCGGCCATGTCGCGCATATCAAGAAACTGGTGAACGAGAAATTCTATGACGGCGTTTCCTTCCACCGGGTCATCGAGGGCTTCATGGCGCAGACCGGCTGCCCGCATGGTACCGGCAGGGGCGGCTCGAAATATCCGAACCTGAAAGCCGAGTTCAACGCCGAGCCGCATGCGCGCGGCACCTGCTCTATGGCGCGCGCGCAGAGCCCCGACTCGGCCAATTCGCAATTCTTCATCTGTTTCGGTGACGCCCGTTTCCTCGACCGACAATATACGGTCTGGGGCAAGGTGATCTCGGGCATGGAAAACGTCGACAAGATCAAGCGCGGCGAGCCGGTGAAGGACCCCGACAAGATCATCTCAGCGACGGTGGGCTGAAAGGCGCGGCCGTGTCTCTCCGCAAAACGCCCTCGCCTTTCGAGACGCGTGCCAACCGCGTCATTGCGAGCGAAGCGAAGCAATCCAGTCTCGTTGCCTCTGGATTGCTTCGTCGCTTCGCTCCTCGCAATGACGTTCCTCATGCTGAGGAGCACGCGAAGCGTGCGTCTCGAAGCATGAAGAGGGGTTCGAGGGACGCGTGAGATGCGCGTCGATCTCTTCGATTTCGATCTGCCCCCCGAACGCATTGCGCTGCGGCCCGTCGTGCCGCGCGATGCGGCGCGCATGCTCGTCGTTCGCCCCCAGGAGCGATTCGAGGATCGCATGATCCGCGACCTTCCCGAATTTCTTCGCCCGGGCGATGTTCTCGTCGTCAATGATACGCGGGTCATTCCCGCCCGTCTCGAAGGCCATCGCTTGAGAGGCGAGGCCCGCGCCAAAATCGAAGTCCTGCTGCATAAGCAGGTCGCGGCGGCGCGATGGCTCGCCTTCGCGAAAGGCGCGAAGAAATTGAAGCCGGGAGAAAAGCTCCTGTTCGCGCAGGGCGACGCCCTGATCCTCGAAGCCGAAGTCCTCGAAAAGCATGCGGAGGGCGAAATCCTGCTCGGCTTCGCCGCCTCCGACGATAAGCTCGATGCGGCGATCGAAGCTCTCGGGCAAATGCCCCTGCCGGCCTATATCGCCGGCAAGCGGCCGGCCGATGCGCGCGACGCGCAAGATTACCAGAGCCTGTTCGCGAGCCGCCGCGGCGCCGTGGCGGCGCCGACGGCGAGCCTGCATTTTACGCCCGAACTCGTTGCCGCAATTCGCGCTCGCGGCGTCGAGACCGCCCATGTCACGCTGCATGTCGGGGCCGGAACCTTCCTGCCGGTGAAGACTGAGGAGACGAATGCGCATCGCATGCATGCCGAATGGGGCGAGCTCGGCGCGGCGAGCGCGGCGCGTTTGAACGCGGCGCGCGCCGCAGGCGGCCGCATCGTCGCGGTCGGCACGACGTCCTTGCGGCTCATCGAATCGGCGGCGCAACCGGATGGTAAGATCGCCGCCTTTTCTGGCGAGACGGCACTCTTCATCACGCCCGGCTATAGGTTCAAAGCCGTCGATCTGCTCATCACGAATTTCCACCTGCCGCGCTCGACCTTGTTCATGCTGGTTGCGGCATTTTCCGGCCTTGAAGTGATGCAAGCCGCCTATCGGCATGCGATGGAGGCCGAGTATCGTTTCTATTCCTACGGCGACGCCTGCCTGCTCTTCCCTGGAGATTGACGTGTCGGCCGCATTCGCATTCGAGGTTCACGGTCGCGACGGCGCGGCGCGCACCGGCGCGCTCCTGATGCCGCGCGGACGGGTCAGGACGCCGGCCTTCATGCCGGTCGGCACGGCGGCGACGGTCAAGGCCATGTACCCGAAGGAGGTGAAGGCGCTCGGCGCCGACATCGTTCTCGCCAATTGCTATCATCTCATGCTGCGGCCCGGCGCCGAACGCATCGCCGAACTTGGTGGCCTGCATCGCTTCATGAATTGGCCGTGGCCGATCCTGACCGACTCCGGCGGCTTCCAAGTCATGTCGCTCGCCAAGCTTCGAAAGGTCGACGAGACCGGCGTCACCTTTCAGTCGCATATCGACGGCACGCGCCATCAGCTCACGCCCGAGCGTGCCATGGAGATCCAGCTGCTCCTGGGTTCAGACATCCAGATGCAGCTCGACGAATGCGTGAAGCTTCCGGCGTCGGAGGATGATGTGGAGCGCGCGATGCTCTTGTCGCTGCGCTGGGCCGAACGCAGCAAGCGCGCCTATCAGCCGGGCCATGCGCTTTTCGCCATCGTCCAAGGTGGCGCCAGCCCGCCTCTGCGCAAAGCGAGCGCCAAGGCACTCGCCGCCATGGACTTCGACGGCTATGCGCTCGGCGGCCTCGCCGTCGGCGAGCCGCAAGCCATTATGCTGGCGATGATCGACGCGAGCCTCGCGCATGTGCCTGAGAGGAAGCCGCGCTATCTCATGGGGGTGGGCACGCCCGACGATCTTCTCGAATCGGTTCGCCGCGGCATCGACATGTTCGATTGCGTGCTGCCGACCCGCGCCGGGCGGCATGGCCTCGCCTATAGCCGGCAGGGTCGCATCAATCTGCGCAACGCGAGACATGCCGCCGACCCGCGCCCGATCGATCCGCAATCCTCGTGCGAAGCGGCGCGGTCCTTCTCGCGCGCCTATTTGCATCATCTCGTCAAGGCCGGCGAAATCCTCGGCATGATGGCGCTGACGGCGATCAATCTCGCCTATTATCAAGAGTTGATGGCGGGAATGCGCGCGGCGATCGAGGCCGGACGCTTCGCCGAATTCTTGATCGAGACAAAACGCGCCTGGGCGGAAGGCGAAAGCGCGTAGCCCGCCGTCATTGCGAGCGAAGCGAAGCAATGCGCGCGCGCGAACCCTCTCCCCTTGCGGGAGAGGGTGGCCGGCGGAGCCGGCCGGGTGAGGGGTTGCACGACCCCTCATCCGCCCCGCTTCGCGGGGCACCTTCTCTCGCAAGGGGAGAAGGAACATGCGCTTCGCTTCGCTCGC